>Ga0123354_10003704_pt1 | contig 21251 bp, 17 predicted proteins | sample TergutLab28metaG_2_FD_97872 | JGI IMG/M metagenome (GOLD analysis project Ga0123354, IMG submission 97872) | Labiotermes labralis P4 segment gut microbial communities from Petit-Saut dam, French Guiana - Lab288 P4 | ecosystem: Host-associated > Arthropoda: Insects > Digestive system > Gut ... | reverse complement strand
TCTGGCCATTATCTCCGTAACCGTTCAACTTTGGACATAGGTGTTTTGGGTTATATTGGTATACTTTAACATAAGGAACACCCTCCCGAAGTCTGGCACATTCCTCCTGGGACACCCTGTATATGCAGCAGAGATACTGCATGTAACAACATACAAAATGTTGTCATTTATACAATTTTCTTTTTATCTGATTGTAAGCTACACATGGTAGTCTTTTATTCTTAAACATCAAGATAGAAAAGCATGCACCTCTATATATCATGCAAGATAGTGACAGTGAAGACCATAATGTCAGTTCCTGTTGTATATCAATTTATGACTTCTATATAAGAGAACTTCCTGACACAGCAGGCAAATGGTTGGACTTACATATTTGTACTTTTTATACTCACAATTTAAATTATGACAAATTCCTTTAACACTAAACATAAAACAACACGTCAGTATTATGAAAACCAGAACAAAACAACACACTCATAATTGGTAATCTATTTGGTGCTGCCATCCTGGTTTCAACACACATACACACACACACATTAAAGTTTCAATGTCACTGATTATATTCTTATTTCATTTTCTCATTTCACAACCTTTAATAGCAAATACATGTACCTTAAATACTTTTCTTGTTTTCAAGTGTTCACTCTTCACATAGAAAAGCTGAGATTCATTGGACTCAATTGGTTGTTGGGAGTTCCCTCAGCTAACCTCGGTCTTACTCTCATGACAGATGCAGAATCTTCTTCTATCTAGAACATGGATTTAAAATGAATATACAATTTCAATGTAATACATTGTGTTCCTGATTAATTTTTATTATGCACTAAAGATGCTCGACACAAAAGTCACATCACTGAGATAATCAGTACTGTAGAATACATATTATCTCTTATCTCCCACACTGACTATTAGTGATCAAGGCTTAAAGTTTCTGAGAAACAGCAGCCACTGACACAGAAGCAAGTTTCCTTTTTGTTAACTGAAACACAATATCTTATGCAGATATTCCCTGTCAGAGCAACAACATGTGACAGGCCAGGCAGCGCAGAGCTCAAATCATTATCAGAGGCAGAAGGTGTTGGGTTTGTTGTGTGCCAAATCATGTCAAAGTGCATTAAGCAGTGTGACTGCTAGGAGAAACCTTACACACCGAGACATCACAAAACTGGTATTACAATCAGACTCTGACACACATTCATAAGAAGATGAAGACACTCCTGCCCAGAATTACAGTGACACTGACAATGACACAGATAACACTACTGACACAAAGTTCACAAACTGGACTGACAGCAGAAACTGCCAACCTACTGTACCTGTAGTCCACAGGTTTACACGGGGGTCCCAATGGGTTATGACAAACACAGCCATCCCATATCAATAATGACCCTTCCCCATTTGGCATTTTGACTGCAAGACAGGGAAGACAAGCTCCATCCACGAGCCAACTAAAAAGACTTGACACAAGACACAACAGACACTGGTGTATGCAATGTAAGAGAATTCAGGGCTGTGTGTGTTCTGCCAAAGACACAGAAACGAGACAAAATTCAGGTGTTGTGTGCTACCTCATACTGCAAGGTATATCACACCAAACTGCATTTCTGAGGATCAACTGACACTGATATGGAAAAGCAGAACACAAAAATGTCAGTAAATATTATTACCATTGTAATTACTGAATTTACATTTTTCAGTAGAGTTTTCTTGATGAAATAATAGGAGTGAAGGGGGTGTGAATATTACAGGAGCTTTATGAAGGAACAGAGATTTGTTGGAGGGCTTTTATGTGTGTGTATTTGTTTCACTTTGCCAACATGAGCACAAAATACGAAACACTGCCTGGAGTCATCTGTAAATAATTCATGAATTCTGTAAAAATTGTAAGGGTATTTGTAAGAAAAATTAAATTTTATTAACAATAATTTTAAATATAATTAATTTTCACAAATCTTTTACGCATATGTAAGCCTTGTACACAAAAACTGTGAAAAAGAGATCTGTAATTACAAATGCAAAAAATTTTAAAACCACATGACATCGTGGGACAATGTTTTACTATTTGGCTGGTGAGGACATTTAATTATTGGGACAGTGTTCTCCCGTTCAGCCATAAAGGGTTAAAATTAATGTTATAATGATTAATGTTACAATTCTTAAAATCAGTATTACAGTTAAAATAGTATAAAATTATTTTGCCGTTGGTATAATTGTTGTGTCCAAACATTTGCGTTTTACTCTTTCTTCGAAAATCAGATGTATCTAATGTCTGGTGTTTTGTGCCCATGCTATGAATAAATAAGTGAACACAAAACACCAGACATCTGATTCCAGAAGAAAGAGTCAAACATATTAGATGTCCAGTGTTTTGGGTTCACGCTATGTACGAATACATGAAAACAAAACACCGGACATGGGATTTCAGAAGAAGGAGTCAAACGCAGATGTTGGAACACAACAATTATACCAACAGCAAAATAATTTTATACTGTTTTAACTGTATTTTAACTATAACATGGATTTTAAGAACTGTAACATCTAATCATCATTAAAATAATTTTAATCATATTTGGAATATCTAACAAAGAAGTTGAAACAAAGCTCCTTGAAGATGGCCAAAACTCAACGCCAAAACATGTCGCAGCATTAAATAACAAATAAAACTGTTGTGCAACAAGTTGGTGTTAAATTTTACATAAACTGTGATAAAACTTCAATTATATGGGGGAAGGGGGTGGGGAGTTATACCACATTTTGTTCCTTGGTTCACTGATCTAAAGTCAGCTGTTTCACACATATAGCATCAGGCAAGCAATGGGTGATTACAAATGAAATCTGTGGAAGAAATCAGGGTGCATTTAGGGCACTATACCAACATACACCACAAAAAAAAAAAAAATAAACAGGATACTTTTTTTTGCCAAGAAGATTCAAAGTGGGGAACTTCAAATATGTGTAAAGACTAGTGGCCATTACAACACATGATACAACAAATACAAAAATTAAATATTTTATTGGATGAGGACTCAGACCTCAGAAACAGAAATCCATAAAAGTCAGCACATCATACAGATGACGAAAATCAACATTCCAATAACATTTAACAATAAACAGGCCTATGAAGTGTTGGTGACAAATAAACATACTTGCATCTCGCCTTCCTCCTGTTGACTCCTCTTCTGTGCAACTGTCCTTAACAAAGCCTTCCCTTCTTCTTTAGTCTGAAAGAACACAGACCATCATGATTAACACACTGGAGCATCACAAAAGCATGACAGTTACAGAAATTAAACCTGATATCCATGTCGTCCATAATTCTCCTACCAAAATTACCCAAAACAATACTACAATCATGGTGACAACTTTCATTAACATTTCAAAATGACATTATGTTTAAGGAACAGACAAATACAGGCATGCATAAAAAGAAGGCAACATGTGTACACATTAACTGCAGGACATAAAGGTAAACTCTGCATAAACCAGTCTGACATGTTCCATTATCCGTGCATTAACGAGATGTATAAAGTTTTGTAAAACGCCCACTAGATAATAAAATCGTATTCATAAAACCAAAGTGCATTTTTTAAATAAATTTTATACATCTGCATAAACTGTTTGTTGACAGTCACACACATAGCAACAGCATGAAACTTGGAAGGCATATCCAACACATTTAGCACGGACACTGTGGAATCTATACACAGAAATGTATCGCCAAACAGAACAGATACCGCAGTTATGGATTCAAATCTTCTAAGATGTCAAACTGTGTTACTGGGTGAGTGGTTGCCAATGTTTCGAAGGACTGTAGTGTCTTCATCCAATCTTCTTGGCAGCTTGAGCCTTTAAGATGAAGGTACAGTACGTAGTCTTTAGAAATGCTACGAACTAATTACCCCATCACATTGTGTCACATCACAGAAGACTTCAGTCCTCAGCAACACAACTGTGAGTACCTCTAATATTCATGTAAAGAAATACTAACTTGATGCACAACTTATTCTTACTATAGTTCGTCAACCTCTACGTGTTTCGAGCATATCTATGCCCATCATCAGGAGGTACAACCATATGTATAGAACAATTGGTACTTATTATTCTTTTTAGATGACTGTCTGTTGTGCTGGTTGGATTGGAAAACCAACCAGCACAACAGACAATCATCTACTGAGATGTCACTAGCTTACCTGATGCAAATAGCAATTCAGAAGAAAACTATGAAACATAAAATCAGGTGAACTATGTAATGAGGTCAAGAAAAATAAGGTGCAAATACCATGAAAACATAAAACGTGGTAACATAAGATCTGGGAAAGTGTAATGTTGTTATTGTGGGCATTTGGCCAGGACAACACAAAACGTATGTAAAATCCAAGAAAATGCAAACTGTGGGAATGTAGAGTTGGAGTTTTACTGTAACTGCTTGAATATGGCCTACAAAAATTCCTGTTGCTGTACTACACCTACCTCTTCAAACTCCAGACACTTTTGTGCATACTGATAGGCATCATCCACCTTATTTCTCTTGACGTAATAGTTGGCCAAATACTTGTATGCCTGGCTCATTTCACTTTTATCTGAGCGAGGCTCATTCTCTGTCACATATTCTGTGAATGCAGCTGCTGCATGATTGAACTCATCCAGTTTATCATACAACCTGCAAAAGACAATGTGTACAGATGGATATTGCATCACAAACTTATAAAACCTGGCAGAAGAGCAGTATGAAGGAAGGATACCATGTTTAGAATATTATTTTTAAAAAATGTTCAACTCCATGAAGCCCTATTTATAAGACAGACCTTTACGGGGAATTAAGACTAAGGTCACATGTGGTAAAACAGTAAAGATCTATGACTGATGCTATCATGTATGTATGGTTTTGTGCTTAAACCATTTCTAACTGCTCTCTGTTAGTACATTGTGTAATTTGTGTTCTTCGACGCTGTCATTGAGCAGCATGAACAAAAGATCAAGTTTTATTTCAAATCTGGGGCAAACAGCTACAGAAACACACAACATGCTTAAAACTGTTGATGAAAATAATAAACATGAGTCAGCAGTCATCAAATGCAAAAAATCCAGACTCAGTTGCAAACATTTGTCAATTGGTGGTCAGAGACTGTGAAATGACCATAAAATTGGTGGTGGATCAACTGCACATTAACCAGGATATTCATCAGATTCTCCATGAATATTTGTGAATGAGGAACATCTATATTAAGTTTGTTGCACACTGTCTTACAGTTAAGCTGATTCTTCCAAGACAGAGAAGCACCTACTGGTCAACAATGGTTTGGAGGGGGTTAGCCATCCACTTTATTCACCTAACCTTGTAACAGCCAACTTTTTCTGTTCCCTAAAATAAAAAGTGCCCTCAAAGGAAGAACACTTCAAAATTGAGGACGTCAAGGAGAACACAGCCATCAACCGAAACGCAATTACTTTGGACACCTCTGAGGAATGGTTCATGCAACTTTCAGATAGAAGCAAGAAGTCTGTTGCACTTGAACAAGTTTACTTTGAAGGAAAACACAAAAATGTTAATTTATTTCATGTGTTTTGTTCTTACAGTATCAATCATAGACTATTTGACCACATACAGAGACTTTTTGAACAGTATTTACAGTTCCATGCATATTTATAAATAATCAACAGAACAGTAACGTATCAGCCATGATATACTGCTCTGTGCAACTCAAAACTTTATTTGTTCATACAACATAAAAAGCAATCATGAAACTATACTTAAACTGAAATTAGACGTATCTGATGCATTACTTTGCAAGTTTAAGAAGTGCTGTCCCTTCAATATCACCAACACTACGCGCCTTGTAGTAGCATTTCAGAGCATCCTGTATCTTTTCCAGTTTCTCATATGTTTCTCCAAGAGCAATAAGCATGCGACTATCATTTGGTCGCAACTGCTGGGCCTGTTTGTAGTAATATAAGCAGTAGAAGAACATCTTCAGTATCTCGTATGTTTGGCCAAGTCCATACCACGCTCGGTAGTCTCTTCTGTTCACCTCTTACAAAAGTCGAAGAAATTAAATTAAAACCCTACCATGACAGCAGACAGATATTACATGAAATATACAAGGTGAGTCTAAGGTCAGTTAGCCAAAAACAATCATAATTTTGATGCCACTATGGATTTGGAACAGTCAATTTGCAGAACAGTATTTCAGCAAGTATGACAGAAACTTAAAATGTATTTTAGTGTACACTGTACTAACCAGTCAACTGACTTTGCAGCCACTCTATAGCTTTACTTGAAGAAGAAAAAAGTGAAAACTAACCATGCAATCTAGGCCTTTTGTTTTATAACCTGCAAGAACATTTTACTACCTAAGACAACTTCATACAATATTAACTACTCTGACAGCTGTCAAGAACAGAAAAGATAAAAAGGATCCTTAGACGCGTTCATGAAGCACAGTCCTTCTTCAGAAGCTAGAAGTTACTTAGCTAACCAAGAAATTCCCTCTTCTGGAATCTGAAGGTGTATTACCATTTTCACATAGATGAATTCTGTCCACACTCTCGAACCCTACATCCACTAGAATACTATCCTCCCATTCATGACCTAAGTCTCCCCATGTGATCATGCCTCTTCAGGTTCTACAGTCAAAATGCTAGATTACAATCTTATCTCTTGCGTGTGTGCTGGAACAGCAAAGTCAGTATAGTGAATGGCTACTGATTGGATGATAAAAGTATCATGGTTCAAAATCCTGGAGGGAGAAGAAATTTTCTCTTCTCCAAAGCAACCATACCAGTTCTGGTGCCCACCCAGACTTGTATTCAATGGGAAATGGGGGCTCTTTCTCAAGGGGACAAAGCGGCCAAGTTGTGAGAGTGACCACTAACCTCCATTGAGTGGTTAAGAATGAGGACATTTGGACCTATTTTCCCCCCACACACCTTGATGGAGCAAGTAATGACAATTTTACTTTTTAGCATACGTGTTAAATGCTCTAGATGCTCTGCGTATTTTCACCTCCCTAGACTTCTTCTGTCTACTGTTACATAAAGTGTGCCAATCATGACATTCCTCATTATGTAATTTCCTCCAAACTCCTGCTACCACAATTTCTCATATTCCCCTGCACCCTGTTCCCAGACACCTTTAATTTAAATCCTTCCTGCCCACATAAATGAAAAGGTAGCATAACAGTTCTGTACATTTTAATATTGATGTTTATAGACACAAGATGATAATACAAAAAAGATAATTAAATGAATGGCAACAAGCATTCCTCACACTTCACCTGCTCACAATTTCTTTGTGAATAAAAATTAAATCCATTACTGACAACTCCAAGCACTTGCACTTTGCCATATTTTCAGGATTTATTAGCTACCTTGTTCTAAATACGTCCGTAATAGCATACAATTGCACTAAAATAGGATATATGTTTTCCAAACTAAATTTTTTGAAGCTGAATACTTCACAGGTCTTGACGTCTGTTAAATTACTGCAAACCCATATATACTGTACAGCTAACTACAGTGCACGAGGTTGGAAACTGTCCTATACTTAATCAACAAAGAATATTTCCTACATAAACCACAACTTACATTTACTGCTATTTTCACAAAAATAAAGTACACCAGTGGCTTCACAAACTAACTGCATGCAGCAGAATCCTTCAAAAGCTAACATGCCCTCAGACACTTCAGAAATTCCTCACAATTTATGGAACTTGAACATTCATTACTGTGTTTATAGCAGCCAAATGTGCATACCCATCCTGAGCAAGATACATCCAGTCTGCACCCACCCACCCTATTCCTTTAATATCTGTTCTAATATTATCCCACCATTTGTGAAGCATCTGCCAAGTGGTGCAACAATGGGTCTGACAATCAGAAACCAGACAGAATATTCCACGGATTATTTTAAAGTCGCTGCCAGCTTCTGAGATAAGGTAATGATGTTAACACTTTGAACCTCATGTTTAACTCCATAACTGAAGCTTCAAACTTCTGTAACAATGTTCTTTACAATTACATATTATAAAATGTTTCACAGCCTTCATTTGATTTCTTCAGTCTGATAACCCTTCGATAACTATACTGGTACTCACAAAGTACAAATTTATGTTTTTCACACAAGGCATCTGTATGACAAAACTGTATCATTAAACAGCATACAAACTGGATAATAAAATGCTGGTTCACATTCCAAGTAATGAGAAAATAATTGGTCACTTTGTATTCACAAGGCAGTTAAAACTGTAATAATACAGTGGGAGAGTCAGGCATCTCAGGCAGTTATGACAAGGAAGGCACACGAACCTTTGATGGGAAAACCTACTGGAAGACTAAATCTGGAAGGTCAAGCAGATGGAAAGGTAACAAAACAATACAATACAATAAATATCTGAGGCAGATGGAACTGTGTCACACCTGTATCGAACAGCAGGCTTTAATTGTAGCAATGATGCAGGTTCTGTTACAACACTATTTATGCAGACATTACTCACAGCCTGTTTATGACTTTAGAAGAACCAACCTAAGGCTTGTCTGTAGCTCTGTATTGCTGCATTTGTGTTCTTCATCTCCATAAACTCATGACCCATAAGAGTCCAAGCTGACAAATAATGAGGGTTCAGTTTAAGTGCTCTTTGGAAGTACAGCACAGCTTTCTGATGTTCTGATCTCAAACTGTAGTAATTCCCTGCAATAAGAAAGCACAAATGAAAAATGTAACAGATAACTATGAAATTCAAAAACATAAAAGTACTGTTGTACTTAACTCATGGTTTCCTCTTAAACCATAAACCATATACTGTATACATTAAAAAAAAAACAATTCTTTCACTCAGCACAACTGTTTTTTTCAGTATATAGTAATCTGCTACATGTATCAAACCCTCCCAGTCATCTTCAGGCCAGGTCGATTATTAGTATTGAAAAGTATATAGAATACAGAATGCCAGACTCCCTTGGAATTCCAGGTTTGTAATATATATTTAGGTTATGAAATTACATACATTTAAAGGGCATGTGGTGGTGCAGTTGGTTGAGGAACTGCGCTACAAGCCAGAAGGTCATGGGTTCAATTCCTGCCAGTGTCACTGGAATTTTTCATTGACATAATCCTTCCGGCCACACTAAGGCCCTGTGGTTGACTCAGCCTCTAACAAAAACAAGTACCAGGAATAATTCCTGGGGGGTAAAGGCAGCTGGTGCATAGGGCTGACAACCTTACCGTCTTCATGTGCTGACTGTCTTGAAATCTGGAAGCCTCAACCTCCCAGAAACCTCATGACCTGTCCAGGCATGTAATGGGATTGCTCTACCCTTTTAAGTAAATTTAAAAGCTATTTAACCTCATACTATCTAAATACATAATATCACAAACCTGAGATCCCAAGGTAGTCTGGCACAGGATGTTGTATGCATATTTTAAATTCTGACAATCAGACTTGCCTGAAAATGCATAGCAATGGTCAAAACATGTAACAAGCCATATTTTAATAAAAACATGGTTATGCCAATGAATGAGTGACCATATTTATTGCATATAATAGCTACTACTAAAGCACTTCAGAACTAACATAAATCATATTTTCTGTAAATGCCAGTATTTCAAACTGTGTGTTAGGAATGGTCTATTTTAAAATACTATCCAAGCACTTGCATGTTAGAACTAAGGAAAATCTGAAAAAACCCCAATTAGGACAACTAGCTTCTGGATTACTTTTTCCTCAGTGGTTTATTTTGTGAAACTTTCCATATCTGGAATACATATCATAAATGGTAGATGAATGAATATGAGTATGGCACATTTGTGGAATCACAAGAGACAGGGACAAACTGAAGGACTTAGATAAAAAAAACCACCCTGTACTATTTCCTGAATCAAACCTTGGATCTCTCAAATAATAAGCAAGTATACCAAAACAAATCACTTGGAATTTATAAGTAACAAACAAAAAGCTGAAAACAGGATTCATGAATGAGGGTTGCTGGTATCATCATCTGATAACCTGCACTGTGGCAAGCCATGAATTTGTGTGTCTGGAGAACTGACACACAAACAGGTGAGGTTCTGAGCATAGGCATTTCTGACAGTATTAGCAAACACTGCTGGCAAGATGGTTGGCCAAGCAAATGACTGCAGAAAAGGCACTGCAAATCAGATCTAACTTTGATACTGCTTGATAACAGAATGACTACAAAGGAAGGTGACGCTGATGGAATTTTGGATGCAGAAGTCATTCTCTCCCTCAAGTTCCTAGACCATGCAGACCACTGCATCACAACATTCCAGCACCTGAAGTAAGCCATCCAGATGAAACGTCCTGACTTATCCTTCTGCATGATACCACCCACCCTATCAGCCCATGTTACAACACACCTATGTGAATGACTTGTCTATCCACTCCATGACGCACACCATGGACATAATGACTTTCACCTCTGCACAACAATGATGAAGCATGTCAAATGAAAAGTCTTTTGACATGATAACAAAGTGAAACTGAGATGCAATGGTAGGTGTGAACATACATCTGCCAGCAATTCCTCAGAAAAGTCACATTTATTTATTTATTTATTTACTTACTTACCAACTTACAAGTACACAGTCCCCATGTGGTAAATCAGGCAGTGAAATTATCATGTGGCTGAAATGTGAAGGGGTCTATTTAAGCTGGTGTCTATTACAGAGGTGACAATCTGCCAAAATACACTGGGTATCATTGGGACATTTTTTCTTCCAGTATGAATGGATATCTTACTGTAATACATAACACAACAACATGCTAATTGCCTCTCTCAGATGCCTGATGTTTGAATAGTGCAGATTCCACTCTCAGGTCTTGCATTACACTGTACAGATTACATTGTACTATCAACTCACCCACAACACAACATGTCTCAACACGGTACTTGTCTATCTCACATGCCAGATGTGCAAGATGTGCCAATTCCACTCTCAACTCTTTCACATACAAGAGATTTGAGTATGTATCCAAATTATCCAATCGGAATGGGTCACACAGCTGCAGCTGTCGGAACGTGGTTATTGCTGTATCCACATCTGAACACAACACACAAATTACTTAACTGAGGGGATGAAACATGATAATAAAAACAAAAGTCAAAAGTATATTTCACTCATGAAACAGCAATATGTCCTAACGCACCAAAACACAATTTTACAGGAGAAAGAAAAACATGACCAATCTTTAATAGACTTAAGCATGTTATGTTTTTACAAAAACATAAAGACAAGCAATTTTTTTTGGATATAATATTTTTACAGAAGGTGAGTATGTAACACAATCATGAGCACTATGTGGAAAACACAATCATTCCATCCGTTCTTTTCACTAATCAACATGCCCAATTCATGCAAACTTACAGCACTAAAAAAAAACAGGTATTCACTGCAACAGCAACATAGTCAATTCTGAGATATTTCTCATATGAAAATGAAAAATGTGTAGACATTAATTACACAACAGCAACTGAATTCTTCCCTTAGGTGTTTCTGTAATCAACAGCAATATAAGAAAAACTATCTCTATGGTACAGTACCATTATGAAGCTGAAGTACTCAGCACAGCCACAAATTTCTTCATTAATGGAACCCAAAGTTTCACTGTTGTCTTCAAAAAACCACTGCAGCATAAACCATCCTCAGCTAGCTGAATCAAGTTCGCATTCTTATACCCTATTGCTCAAAGATCTGTCTTAATATTATTATCCTCAGTACCCCAACGTTTATGTCAACATTTTTCATTCCACATACGTATCTTACATACTCCATTCATATCACATGAACTAGAATGTAATTAATAACTGTATTGGACTACCTCTTCTATTATGGAAAGCAATTGCAGTCTGTGCTATAAGGTAAGTACTCTTCTGAAACCCATGTTGCTGAAGGGAAAAGTAAATATTCAAAGCATCCTCATTCAGTTGCAGTTCCAGGAACGTATGGCCAAGGAAGAAGTGTTTCATCCAGTGATCAGGTAATACAAGTGAAACAAGCTGGAACAATGCATAAATAATCCTAAATTTAGTTCAATAGTTCACAATATGAACATGTCATTTAACACTGACAAACCCACTGTACTTTTGTAACTGCATTGCCAAGCAACAATCTTAATCACCTCCATGATGTCCCCACTTGTTATACAAACAATATTGCACAGTGCAAAGGGCTACTTCTGAGTGTAGGAGAATGCAGTGCAAATCATTCATATAATTAACTTAGTTTTGTAACAAACTGACACAATGACATGCATTTATCAAGATGAGGTGATCTGAATATATGAAACATTAACTGGTTATACACATCAAAAACAACACTTTTTATTAGTTCTTGTTCATTTTACTCCGAACCAGTCAGTTCATTCTCAAGGGGTCCATATTTAAGACAATAATATTAAAATGAGCAAATTTAAGCTTAAATCTAGAATATCTAAAAACAGGATCCATGAAAATAAATCAAATGGTATAATATATACAGGATACAGTAAAACAAGTAACAGTCAGTCAAATATACTGTATCTGACAAATGGTTATGATCAATTACACCCACAAAACAACAATATGGCACTGAAAATCAAAATGCAGTCAAACATGATTATAACAAGCACTACAACACTTGACAGTTTTGATAGACACAGTTGCCATTCATCATACCCATGAACATAAAAACTAACACCTATTATACAGTAAAAGACATACAAAGTAAAACTACATGAAGGTATTATGTTATAACATATTGATGAAAAAAATATAAAATTGTACACACACCAAAAATTTACTGGCAAACATAAACAAAAGTTCCTTACAGATACATAGCTTATCATTCTCCTTTTTACAAAGATAAGCAGAAATGTGGATTTTTTATAGACTTAAGCTCCTCAATTTACTAATCATACCAAGAATTCTGACTGGGAAACCTTGGCTCAGAATAGGACAATAGCACACTTATGCGCACTTTTTAAAGCATACTCTGGGGAACGGGCTTGGAAAACTATATGCGACAGGTTGCGAAGGCCTTACTATTTCAGCAGGTTGATCATGTTCAGAAAATTAGGGACAGGAAGCAGAGAATGGATATCGGGAAGTATTCCTTTGTAAATAGGACAATAAAAAACTGGAACAAACTACCTGCAGAAGCATTAGGAACTTTCCCTTATAAACCTAAAATTTTTAGAAAGAGTTAGGAAAGCAATTATAAGTGGGATGAAGCAAAAGGAATAGAAGTGTGGCAAAAATTGTCTAAAAGTGCTGTGAAGTGTAGTGATGTGAGGTAAAATGAAGTGGCAGGAAATTTAAATGGGGTTAAGCCAAATGAGAGGGTAGTGAAGTACAGCGAAGTAGAGTGGAGTAAAGTGGAGGTCTTAGGAATAGGGTGTCTATCAATATTAGACAATATACAGACCATATTATGTTTTACTGCTTCTTTCATATTCTTTTGGTTCTATTATGTTTCACTGTACATATGATTGTATGTTTTGTATGCCTCTATTTAATTTTGTAAACTATGTATTCTTTTTGTTATGTTTATGTATTCTTACTGTTAGGTATGTTCTGTTCTAGGTATTGTGTTTCATTGTGTTGTTCTATGTATTGTTTGTGTGTAAATGTGTACTGTACTACTGCCACTGGGTGTCAACCCAATTTGCAGTTAACATATATATCGTATTGTATTGTATCGTATCATACTTCACTTTGAGGTCTCTTAATAGTTCCTTTCACCATACTTCGCGCACCAAAAACACAAACTACTTTAGGAAAATTTAATTAACATTGCCATGGAATCACCAGAATGTAAGATGACATGGATTTCACAGAATGTGCACATTCAGTGCATACAACATATTTTTATTGCACACTTTATCACATCCCTCTCCAAAGAAAATCTAGAAGTTACCAACTCATCAACATGAACACAGCTAATGTTATAAATGATAAATATTTGTTATTTGAATTTTTTTTCAGCAATTCTGACAAAGGTAGATGTCCTTCATTAGCATTCAGGTCACAAGCCAAAAATCCTCCTGATTATAAACTAGAGTTTAGTGCTGCTGCCAGTGTAACCTTTCCCATGCATCTTTCCTGACATAACCTGAATCCAGTACAGACACGCTGTCATCTGACCTTGTTCACTTCCATCCATCAGCTAGAAAACCAAAAACTGCCTGAAATAATCCATAAAGCTGCAATTGTCCCTACATCCATCAGCTGCAAAACACTTCACAGCTTTCAATTATGCCAGTGTCCAATGGGTGCAGAACAACAGTTACACTGGGAGACCAAAACACTACTTTGACATTGACTAAATCCTACAGATAAGGGTGCACCAGACAGTTATCAATGGAGAGTAAAATTTCCCTGCTTTTTCTCTGTAAACCATTATTCCACTGTCACAAAATATTGGTAGTCAACCATGTGTTGTCATTAGCTTGTGTGATCACTGGCAAGATTACGTACATTTTGGAAGCAATGTGGTTTACACAGTTTTCTAATAACAAAGTCTATTTTTTAGAGTTTCTGCTGTGTTCACACACAATGAAATTGTTAAATACTTGTGAGGTCTTTTTCTGCTACATTTGTCACCTTTTCTTGTAGACACTGCATCACATGTTATGTTACAAAACAGTAAACTTTCATATGCATTTGTATATCTTCTTTGCTGTAATTTTTATTAACATTCTTTTTGAACACTTTTCACCGATTCACCTGCTGTTTTTGAATCTGCTGATATTGTCTCTCCGCTGACTTTCACACGAACAGTGTTATGGAAATTTTTAAAATAATGAAGCCATTGACTGTGAAACATGTAATTCTTGTGCCATAATTCCTTTTCTGTAAGTTTCTCTGCCTTTATCCTTAAAATACACCCACTGATTGAGAAACCAGCACTCCTATGGCCTTGAACAACTTCAACAGTTCTTGATCAACAATGCTCTAGTTACATTTCCTCAGTTGTGTCTATGTAATGAGATTATTCTCTAGTGCAGATAACATAACATCTTCACTTTTTGACACAGCTGAAACTCTGGATGAAAATATTCAAAGCTGTTGTAACATGTTCTAATAATCTCAACTCTTTCACAAATAAATGAACACTTCCTTTTCTTTACAGACATGTCAATAATTAATAGGAAAATTTTCAACCGATTTTTCTGGCCAATGCCAGTACATTTCTTCTGAAATTGTAAGCGTGAGTTACAGGAAGAGTTATACAGAGAAACAGCAAACCAGGGATTCCCAGCCTTTATGTGGTAACAGGTATCTTGTTCAGAGATGGCAGCAGGCACCACTGTTCTTTCTCTCAGCCCCCCTCTATTCAGATCTAATCAGTAGCTATTCTAGTGTTCTGACTATGCTGTAACATTTAAACTCGTAGACTTTATGGACTTTTTCCATTGTATGTATTGAAATACAGTGCATTACATTTCAGGGATGGGTTCTGTCCACATCTTCAGGCTTACTTCTTCGAAAATAACTTTCTCTACCAGGAAATCATCCAACCAGATAGGCAGTCAAAAGGATCTCACACCCCATTGTGTGTTAAGAGCTCACCACCACAGATGAAATGCTGAATGGACACACCATACTCAGTATTCTGGTGAAGCATGCTCCTTACATACATGAAGTACTTGAATTTAAACGGCTGTAAACTTAAGTTATGGACTCCATTTGCTCACTACAGCTGTGTTCTCATAAATGAGTTTCTACATTCAATGTGTGTTCAGTTCATTGTATAAGCAGTCATCAATAGCCATGTCCTACTGATATACTCACCTTAGTCCGATCTGTAATCAGTGTTGCCAATTCAAGCCAAGCCCCCCAGTGCATTGGTTCTTTATGTACAGCTTCAACAAGAACTTCAACAGCTTCTCTCAGCAGTTCTAGTTTCTTGAGCACAACACCATACAAATAAAGACCATAGCCATCTAGCTTCATGGCTAAGTGATCCTTCATTAGTTCAGATCTAAGTTCACGGAGACTTGCATTCTGAGTAGGATCAGGCGGTGTTGTTATATCTGTCATGTCCTCCATCCTCTTCTTCTCACCAGAAAGATAACGTGAATACAAATGGAGGAAGCGTGTACGATGTGCTTGGCAAAACTCTGTGAAGTGGGCACACCTGAAATTTAAATCCTATGACAATGACAACTATAAGAAACAGAAATCAGTGCTGTCTCTTACAGTCAGGGGTCACTGAAGGCTAAGCTCAAATAAGGTCAAACTTGCCTCAAATGTAACTTCAAACTCAGTACTCAACTTTTTAAGTTATTACTTAGTTCTATCCGCTGAACTTTAAAAGCATTCTTGAATATTAAACAAATATTCTGTGGTTCATGTCACTACCAACAAAGGAATCCCAAAATCTAGGAGTCCATATGATAAAATTCAACCCATACAAGCCATGCCTACGCTACTGTCAACACAAATTCACCATAGCATTTTCACAACTACAGCTCTGATACATCATATAACTCGCATGTGCCTGTATCAGCTGTCCTAGTTTGGAATGACTGTCCTGAAGGGTGGCAATAAAAATGGCAAAATAATAGTTGAAGAAATGACAGCAGAGAGGTTAGTTCCTTAGACTTGTCACTGAACTTCTTTCAGAACCTATGTCTGTATTGTAAGATGTCACTGCTCAGTTTTCCATGACCAATTTGTGGCACCACACACTCTGAAGAAAGTATCTTTCAGCACAAAAGGATATTTCTTAACAGTAAGTATCTCACCTGACAAGGGTGTTCCACAACACAGGATTTAAATTCCTTTTCTCTATACATTATAACAACTTGTATTCTCTGTTGAACAAAAATCAAGTCCTTAAAATTTTTTTAAGTCTGAAGTGATGTAAGCATAAAGCTGAAATAATAACTGCAATTATTTGGCCTTTTCTTAAGATCTGGTTTTCCCTTATTTTCCATTAATTACAATTATTTACGCCACAGATCTATTAAGCAAAGGCAAAAATACATTTGAACTAGGTTATAACATCACGAAAGGGACTGCGTATTTTGAGTCATTATAAAGAAGTGTTGTTATAACTGAGGACAATGGAATAGTTAACAGTGAGGAATTAACTGGTACCACAGAATGTATGACACTATAGACGAAGTGTCACATACATCGATGTCATAATAACCAGGTTCAACCCCCCCTATAAAAACTTCCCAACATTAGTACCTTCAGTATGATTAACAGAATCCCTGTGCTACTAGTTCATATGATGTAATATAAAAGAACCTTAGAAATAAAACTGTCTGTAGCAACTTGGAAACTTTAAATATCAGAATGCCAAAGAATAACAAATCATGGAAATACACGTATAGCAGTAACAGCTCTGTCCTATGCAGTTCTATCCTTGTAACTGCAGCAAAAATAACTGTTGAAACATACAACCGAAAAATGTAACTACAGTTTATATACATATTCATGAAAATACAAGATACATCAAGCAATAAGATTCCAGGACTGATGCAATCAGAAAGTATGGTCTGGGACATGAACCAACTGCCGCTAGTTTTCATTACTTCAGGATAAGTGAAAAGAAAGTCTACGTCAATCAGTCCATGAATAGCAGTGCCAAATATAAATTGTGAGCACGTGCACACCAAGTTTTGTGTGAAACAAAATGTCAGAGCATGAAGCAAGTGAACAAAACAACCATCAAGGCCCAAAAACGTTGTCTTACAAAAGTTTAGGATAAAAAAAATAAATAGGGTGTGATCCAAGAATAATTTGTACCTTCACTGTCCATTTCGTGCAACTTTTGAAAAAGTACTGTACTATTCTGGGTTATTATGCGGCGAAATACGGTAATTTCCTACCAACATTTTGGGACAACCTATTGGTCCCATCTTCTGGCGTTGAATATCATTTGGATTTTCAACCTCCGAAGATGGGACCAATAGGTTGTCCCGAAATGCTGGTAAGTAATTACCACTGCTCACTGTGTAATAACCCAGAAGAGCACAGTTCTCATCTACTTCGCAGTGGAAGCCTGAAATCACACAGCTTCTAGAAAAATATAAACAGTGCATTGCAGTAAAATAAAACTACTTTAAAGGTTAAATTAAAAAACTTAAGTGTAAAGTTCACCCTAGAAGAGGGCATGAAGGCCCACAGCAGGTGTACAGGTATACTCTACTCTTTCTTTAACCTCAGCACTAGATGGGTGTGGTGTTCAATGCCATGCCGTAGCCACTTCTCCCCCCCCCCCAAGGAAAGACGGGGGTGGCCTTCAATGCCACACCCTGGCCCCTTTACACCTGGGAAAGAGAGCTGGTACCCATTTTACAGGAGGCTGGGTGAGCCTCACAGTGGGTGTAGAAAATCTCAATCCCCGGATTATCCAGCCTGTAGCAGATCGCTATACCAACCACACTATCCTGGCTCACTAAATACAACAATTTTGTTTCTTATTTCACATCCAACTGCTCTTATAGACTGAGTCCTGTGCACTGATGTTTCATCTCATACAGGGGGGAGGGGCAGAGTTTAAGAACAATGCTGTTAACATCGTTTCACTTTGCATTAATGGTAGTCACCAACATAATTTCCCACCAGCAAATATGGATGTCCATGTAGATTACAGTCTTCAACTTTATCATACTGTGAAACCTTGCTACAGACAAACAAAAGGAAATTATAAAGGACTGGATTTATGATGGCAGCTGCATGCCTGTTATACTTCCAGTTTTGAACTTAGAACATTTTAGACACTTGGCATTTGTCGCCCAGTGTACAACTGAACATACCTGTCATATTCTTTCAGATCAAAGTAGCTTTTGGCCAACAAATATCGTTCAGTCTCCTCATCATCAACAAAATATTGCATGAAAGGGCCAGGATTATCCAATTTTACACCCTGCAATGCAAAGTTCAGCTCTGACAACCTGTAACAGTTAATAATAATGAAATTTATCACACACATATAAAATGATGTTACTAGTAAATGACCAGACTTCAACAGCCACAGTACCAGCAACAGACAAATTTTAAATCACCTTTATACCAGATTTTATTCATGGATTTAACAAGAATTACATTCTAATTTACCACAGCCCACACCTACATAACACCAGGTTGCTGCAGTAAGCGGTCCTCACATATGCTGCTTGGCCACACAGTGTGGTATTGCAGAAAACTTGTCTTGAATTCTTCCACTTCAAATTATTTTCATCTTATATAAATTATACCATGACTTAAATAATGGCAGAATCAGGTCTCACCTCACACACAGCAACAATTAAACAATACTTACTTACTTACCAACTCCACAAAGCAGAGTCCTTCTTGAGAAGCTAACCGGTTCTCAGCTAGTAAAAAAAATTCCCCACATTTTATGGAACCTGAAGGTTCATAACTGCATTTACAAGTGCCCACCACCTTGACCCTATCCTGAGCCACATTGATCCAGTCCACACACCCCATCCCACTTCCTGATGATCCATCTTAATATTACCCTCCTGCCTATCCGTGGGTGCTCCAAGTGGCCCCTTTCCCTCCATTTTTCCCACCAAAACCCTGTATGCACCCCTACTCTCCCCCACATGCGCTACATGTCCCGCCCATCTCTTTCTTCTCAATTTGATCACCCGAATAATAAATTTTTGGATAGAAATCCGAAAGAAAAAAGATTCTGCACCGAATGATAGTATATATTCCCTGACTTCAATCTGCTCTTAATTTATTCCTGAACAGAATTTTTCATTGTTAAGGTTGTTTCCAAATATTTGGACTCATCTACCCTTTCAACGGAACAATTATCGATATTTGTACTGTGACTTTGTCCTCCATTCTGATCTTGCGACATGACCAATGAAACAATAAGCAATACAGAATATAAGAGACACTACACTTATACTAAATGGCGCATGAAACATCTGCCAAACTTCAGTCAGTTACGAGTGAGTGATAAATACAACATCAATATGTTTCAACTGTTATGAAGTTCAGTAGGCATCTTTAATGCCAACTGACATAACATACATTAGGCGTGCTCACGTTTCCAAAAAATCTAGAAGCCACCTCACAATTCTAGGCATCAGAATAGTGACATGAAGCAAGTCCAGTACTCAGGACAGAGAATCATTAGGTGCCACCTTATAAAATCTAGTCACCATGGCAACCTGGTGCCTGGAATTGGTGCACTCCTGAAACATATACACTTCTAACACTTGCTGTTCAAAATGATCTCCCGCCGTGGCTATGCTCAAGCAATAACAGAATTATTGCTTTCTGTATGACTTAGTAATTGTTCTGCATGACAGCAGCACCAATGCACACTGAACAACAATCTCATGCTGTGATTTTCCTGACACATCAAATCTTCATGTACCTCACATGCTCAAAACAAGGCTGTTACATCTTGTGAATGGGGTAGCCGCCAGGCACGTGTACGTCTATGACCAATGCAATGAATTCCATAGAATTGATTTAAATACAAAATATTCTGATCTGTCAACTTAAATGAGGTGGAGTGCCATCACAGAGCAGCCTTATATTTAATCTGGCCTGGATAGGAACAGCTTTCAAAAAAAGTGGTAGCTAATCCTGTAGAAAATTAAGGTAGTATTCTGGTGTACAATGTCCATAGTGTAAATACAATGTAAAGGGAAAATCTACAGTTCTAGTCCGCAACCATTATTGGACCGCTGTTACTGTGCTTTCTACAAATGAACCATTGTTACTCTGTTCATCCACAGTGAGATTCCACTTCATTTACCTGCCACCTTAAAGCTGCTTGCGGTATGTTACCACATCCTCCACGATATACTGTATGTCGCCACTTGAGTTTGAACAGCACTTTTCACATCACAAATACTTCATTATGCCAGCCACTGTGTAATGCACATTCTTCCCCTCCACCTAGTACCAATTCCAGGTCATCACAAGGGCCAATTTGTATAGCCATTAAAATAATCCATTCGTTTGTTTGGGTTACATTACTTTAGGTTACATTTCCTTCTACAGGCTTGATAATGTTGGCTCAGATTACCTTACCTGAGGTTAGGTTAGGGCAGGGTACATTCTCTTACTTATCAGCCCACATCTTCCACATCTTGTGCAGTGCTCCAATATATGGGTCATCCATAAATGATGCAACATGATTTTGGCAGAAAATTTACCCCCCCCCCCCCCCCCCCCCGTCCCGTCACTCTCCACCAATCTCCACCCACCCCACCTCCCACCTCATTACGTATCTACACACTTTTTCTTTTGTCCCCCTTTCTTTGAAT
>Ga0123354_10003703_pt1 | contig 21255 bp, 14 predicted proteins | sample TergutLab28metaG_2_FD_97872 | JGI IMG/M metagenome (GOLD analysis project Ga0123354, IMG submission 97872) | Labiotermes labralis P4 segment gut microbial communities from Petit-Saut dam, French Guiana - Lab288 P4 | ecosystem: Host-associated > Arthropoda: Insects > Digestive system > Gut ... | reverse complement strand
TGGACCCACATTCCACTGCTGCTTTCCCAGGAGAGGAAAGGAAAATACCCCCCACCCCTTTACCCCCAGAAACAGGCCCCCCCCCCCACCCCCCCCCCCCCATCTTCACTCTTTCTCCAACAAACCAACCCCTTCAAGACGCATAATGACGCCAAATAAAAATTTAATCTTCTCCTGATGGATTTATAGCTGGCTTTCACCGGACAGGGAAATTTATAGCGTGTTCACATATTAAATATGGAGGAACGTGGTTACAATCACAGGCGTGGTGGAACTTCACTTTGCGAATTCGTTAATTCTGTATGACATGAAATATCACAAAACGTCATTACCATTCAGCAGTTACGTCAGGTGGGAACTAGACGAGCGCTTTGTGACAACATACAATGGCAACATGTGTCACGAAATGTGACGCTCACAACAACGAAATACTGATTTAAATTTCGAAATCTCGCAGAACTTCCTCCATCTTCATCATCATCATCATCATCATCATCTTCTTCTTCTTCTTCTTCTTCTTCTTCATCTTCTTCTTCTTCTTATTCTGCTCCTCCTCCGCCTTCTTTTCTTTCTCCGCTTGAACCCTTCTTCACTTCACTTTACCCTTCTTATATTCTGCGACTTCAGTTTTCACAGTTATTTTAGCTCCCAGGTTCCATCCGCCAAAGCTCTACATTTTAGTCCTTATTCTAGTTCTTTATTTTGCTCCTTCCTCTGTTCTTCCTTGCGATGACCAGTGTAATTCAAGTTTCCGAATACTTCCCATTCATTAATTCAATATGGCCGTACAATCTCATTTTGCCGTGACGTACTTTGATTTTCGTATCGCAGGTAAAGCGACACACACTCCTTCCCGAAAGTTGTCATTTCTTTTCCTCGTTTCTTCTTATCACCTAAGACGTATTCCTAATTAATCTAATTCATCCGTGCCTGTTTTGTTCGTCACTTTTTCGCTAAATACCCAAATTACATGGCCACATGACAGAACAATTGCAACTGTGACTTGGAGTATATTTCATTAATTTCTTTAGATATATTTGTTATACAGAATATCTTGTACTTCTGTTTTTCAATTTTGGCATACGAACAGAAATTCATGTTTAAATATGTTTGAACCGTTTTTCAACATTAGTCACTGTTGATTCCCAATACTTTTTAGATTATTCTCCGCAAATCACCAATTTTTTTAATCAAATTTAAAACCCAATCCCCCAAAAAGTCCCTACATCTCAGTCAAAGGTGTTCTAAACAAACATAAACTAATAACAAGCACTAACTAAATCCTGCTTTTAAGAGTTTGTGAACACAATTTTTTCCGTTAACTTGTCTCAAAATTTCAACTGGAATTGTGTGTATGTCCATACTGTCTGCACTACATTAGTCTATTTCTTATCTACTCCCATGATGACAGCGCTTGTCAGAACTTAACCTTTCAAAACTCTTCACACAATTGATGCCTGTCCATATGGCCACATGGAGCAGTCTATTCCTCGCGTTATTTGCCAGTATTCCTATAGAATATCTCAAGCGTAATATATCATAAGCGTACCATGATCCACCTCCAATAACAATTTGCTCATCATTCAATTTAACCTTCTATAATAACTTCTTTTCTCACGTTCTACCACGCTCATATCTATTTCAAGCGTAATAATAATAATAATAATAATAATTATTATTATTATTATTATTATTATTATTATTACGTTAAGCCCTGTGATTATAATTTTAACAATACTGATGGCAAATTGTATATACCCGCGTTTCGATACTATTATTTCGTAAACACGACGTATAATAAAAATGTTGGAAATTGTTCGTTTATAATCACTATTAGAGGATTTCACTGTCATGTAATGTCTACAGTTAATTCGATGAAAGTTTATATAACGCATACAAGTAAACAATGAACTTTTCAGTTTTGAAAGTAACAATAACCAAAAGAGTGATGCACTGTGAAGTGGGCGGACCAGGGCCCGCACTCAGACCCGCAACGCTTTGATTGAAGGCGACATTTATGTTGCATTTTATAACATGTAGAATTTCCAAACCGTTTCTTGGAAGTGAGGAGACTTTTAAATTTTTGTTTGATGTACTTTCGAAATTCACGAAACTCCTTTCCTTGACTAACGTCTTTCGTAAATTCCAGTAACAAAAGGCATCTTGCGACATGAGATTCACTGCAAGGTGGACATTTCCTTAATTAACGCACTGTTAAGAGATGTTCTTGATCCTAAGCAAAACAATTAAGATAAGCTAATGAACTGAGTTACTTGTTTATTTTTCACGTTGTTTGAAAAAAGGTAAAGGTCACCCCACATCAGGCCACGAATGCCCAGAAAACAGTACAGCTTAAGCTCTACTCTTTCTTTAACTTCGGTTGTAGATGGGTTGCGTGATCAACGCCACGTACTGGTCTGTTTACCCCCCCCCCCCCGGTAAGACCTGGTTTCCATTGTATAGGAGGCTGGGTGGGCCCAAGAGCCCGTCTGGACGGGTGCTGAGAATCACGCTCACACCGGGATTCGATTCCTGACCGTCCATCCTGTGGCGAGTCGCTATACTGTAATTATGTTATCCCGGACCCAAATATTATTATGATTCTTACACACTTCTAAACATATACATTGTATGTTTTATGTGTAATAGAGCAATCGTTGTTTTGTTTAGAAATGCTACAGGTGCTTTTGTACTCTCCGTTGCAATTTTGCTACTTGTAATTGCTTACCGTTTCTTACGATTAACTAGCTTTTCGATTAACCAGGCTAACACCCTGTCCAGTTTTGGCTACTTACGTGGAAGTCCGAAACTATCATAATGCTGATCGTTTCTATTGAATAATTACCTTATTCTGATGATAACACGAACATTCACGAACAAGAAGTGACATCAACAGCCACACAAATGACAAGAGTTATAGCCGTCATAAATTTTCACGTTACGACACCGCATGAAGCATGCACAAACACCTGCGCAAATGCACGTACCAGGTGCGGATAGAAATAATTTTATGACTTCCCTCTAAGATTTATACTTTATCTCAACATGACTAAGTTTACAGGAAAAGGTACACGACAGCCGTGTTCCAAATTTCACTTACGTATGTGCAAGTAGTATACTAAGTAGTAATTATGTCTACTGCATGTCAAAAAACATAAATGCGAATGACACAGAATTTCCTCGGTCTGTGAACTAAGACTCAAACTTCATTCATTCGAAGAAAGTTTCAAAATTGAAGTACATTTTCCATTCAAGGATCTGGGTTGAACTCAGCATTTGCTTTAATATTTGCAGCCATTTCCCTGCAGACATGCAGCCTTGGTCCATGCGACCGTGACAATACCACACTAAAAACGCGGGTTCCAAGTCCGCTTAAGGCATGTATTATATCCGCTTTTTCTACGTTGTTTGACACGTGTGTGCCTTGTGATGTATCGATTATCTGTCAAAAGAGGTCTGGTATTGCATGCCTAAGGATTTATAATTTAGATCTATTTCTGAATCGGAAAATATTAGGAGATCCAATCCGTTTAGAACTGAAGAGGAAGACTTTAAATAGGTGCATTATCCTAATAGAAAGATGTAAGGTAATATTTAAAAGTCGTGGATATTTATCTGGAAAACACCTTGCGCAAATCAGTGCAAGAAATTACGTTGTAATTGCTTACACAGGAGACCGTAGTTTTACTCAGAAACGAAACTAGTCTTTGAATTATGGAAGACAGTAGAACGCCAATGATCCAGATTAATTGTGACGAACAGCCAACAGGATATGAAGAAAATCCGGATAATTGAATTTTTCCTGGAAAATAGGCTACATTGGCAGTTTGAATTTCGGCTGTTGTTATGTGCGGTATGTATCTGCTTCTAAACATGGCATTCACGCGTGATTTGAAATTACAGAAGCCATAACACTAAACTAGATCCGATAACCGGTAATTTCAAGGCAAGTTACTTTTGTAGAATTCTCGACAAATTTACTCGAAGGGCCAAGGCGATTCGAATAACCGGCGTCAGGATAAGTGAAGTTCTGCCGTAATTCTGAAAACTTCGACACTAATTTAAAAAAGTGTCTAATGTTATTTACTTGTATAGCTGTTGTTCTTGAGGGTGTTTGAGAACATGGTGTTGAGGAGAATATTTGGACCTAGGAGGGACGAGGTAACGGGGGAATGGAGGAGATTGCATAACGAGGATCTAAATAATTTGTACTCCTCACCCAATATTGTACGGGTGATAAAATCAGAAAAGAATGAGATGGCCTTGGCATGTGGCGCGTATGGATGAGGAGAGGGGGGTGGGGGTGTATAGGGTCTTGGTGGGGAAACTGGAGGGAAGGAACATGTATTGACGCATTAACTCTTGGCAGTACCTTTCTCTAATAGACCGTCTATAGAAACCATATCCAAACTCTGGTATACAGTACAGGTCTATTCTTATGGAATCTGTTTAGCGGTAGAAACGCTGGTAGAATTCCTCATCGCCGACAGCAAAAAAACTGAATCCGACCCAGCCTCATACATAGTAGTTTTGTGGACCTCCTTCTCTGGGGGAAAAGAAGCTTGATTTTTTCCATTATACTGCATATTTGCCTATTGTGAAGATGGAAGAAAATATACGAGTATTTCACCTAGGAACTTAGATAGAGCGGGGACCGCGGTAGCACAGTGGTTAAGGTGCTGTGCTACAAATCGGGAGGTCGCTGGTTCGATCCCAGCTAGTGTCAATGGATTCTTCATTGACATAAAATCTTTCCGATCGCACTATGGCCCTGGGGTCGACTCAGCCTCTAACAGAAATGAGTACCAGGAGTATTTCCTGGGGGTAAAAGCGGCCGGTGCGTAAGGCTGATAACCTTACACCCATCCCGTGCCGTTGTCACGAAATCTGGGAGCCTTAACTTCCTGGAACCCTCTGGGCCTTTCCAGGCCTGTAATGGGGCTGCTTTACCTTTACTTAGATAGAGCGGTTGTTGTACCTTCACAATCATATCTGTTACATAGTATTGAGTATTAAACTCGTTAATAACCATTTAAAGCGTAATGACACATATGTGAATCACAGGGTTCTGGGTTCATTTCCCGCAGGATGGAGCATACGCATCGGCCAATTAAGACCATTTTTTAAAGCTCTGCTGGAATTTTTTTTCATGGTTTTTGGTTTAAGTATAATTTATGACGATAAAATTCATTACGCAAGGCCATTCAGGCTTGACAGCGTCATACGTGTTACCGTTGTGACACAACGGTCGTTTAATCTGATTCAATTCACTTCTAATTCACCTGCGTGGGATAACGACAAATTAGGATAAAACAACTAATTTGTTCTACATTTTATGTTATAAAAAAGTTATCGCGTAACTTCAAAAACGAAACGCAGTAAATTATAAAATCAACTTTCATACGAAAGACATAATAAAATAATGAATGTTTCCGACTTTTGCGGTTGTTTCGAAAAATTTCGTGTTATGAAATATGGTGACCCTTTAACCACACAGGCCTACAGGCAACAACACTGTATCAAGGACACAACGTTTTTAGTTATTCAAGCCCAGAACGAAAGAGTAAAAGTACATGTGAAGATCAGAATACTGTGGTGTCCAGTCCGACTCCAATTTGAGCGGAAGACTTCTGAATATACACGGCTATACTGGACTTACATGCAATCAGTTTTTATTGAATATTCCTTATATTAAACTGGACTGGATGTCTAAAGTTTCCCTCCTTTAATATTACGCTATACATTTCGGTGTCCACGATGGAAGTGGGACTTCACAAGTAATTTTCTTACACGTGCCAGTGAAAAGTTCCTTCGTTCACCCCACACAATGGGCCACTTTCATCAAAGATACTATCGTAATGCATACAGGTTCGTCCTCTTACAAACCTCTAACGTTTATATATATGCAGGGGTTCATATCTTTGAATTCACGCTCCTAGCATCTACTAGCCAGCATCCCTTCTCGGACCCCAGTCCTCTCCGTGGAAGTGTCGCTTCATATAAACAGTTTGTTCCATCATATTGCAGTCCTTTTAGGGGCACGTCCCTCTCTACACGAAAGTTCCATCTCGGGATTCTCTCTCTGGCATGGTATAAAAAAGCGAATAGGCAAGTATTTCGGTCAGCTAAGCCGCCCACTGGAATGGAAGGTCCCCTTCTTAAGCAATGAGTCGAATAGTAAGTTGCTGGGGTGAAAGGAAGTCGCCATGTGAACAAAAAGGGAAGAGACCGAAAGCGTCTGCCACAATGGCAGGCGTACCAAAAGGATGCTTTTGAAGTTGTGACCTGCTACTTAAGTTATGTACGAAGTCATTGCTCATCGCTTCTTTACGATCCATTAGCATCCATCACATTTTCCGAGACTGTGATGTCATTAAGCCTAAAGATTAGGAGGCTCTGTAAATTTTTGACTTCATTTGTATGGGAATTTACAGCAGCTGTAACATTCCTTTTATGTGGTGCAACAGCTCAACACGGGTCTAAGCCGCCTCATTGTTGAGATCTATAGTTCTAGGTCTTTTACAAGATATACTATGCAGTTAATTAACAGAATTAATTTAATCCTACAGACAAATTAGTAACCAAAGCTACTATATGCTTCATTGTTCAAGAATTCCCAACTGTGCCCATAGAGTACATTTATTGATTTAGTACGGTTATGGAAACAGGCGGCGTATATTCTCCTGCACAACATTAACAGGTTGGTCTTTCTTACGTAAACAGGGTTCTTAACTGTGAGAGGCACTCGAACTATATTACTGAGACGCTGTTTGGTTTTCAACAGTTAAAATCAAAGTATTTTCTTTTTTTACTGTTAAGTACACAATTGCTTAACAATTTGTTCGTCGCGGACAATTAGAAACTCGTGACGTCCTAGAGCACAGTCCAGTACAAGTTGCGATTCTGAACACGTGGGCCGTGCCGCGCACTGCGAAGTTTATGGAACTTATCAAATTTATTTTGTTGTCTGCTGCCTAATATTTTGCTCATGATACGCAAGGCGCAGTTGGGGTGCCGCGTCACCACACCCTAACAGTTTCTGCCACATCTTACGTCACAAAGTAAGCACTGTGTTTACAGCAACCGCGCAGTAACTTCGAACGTCCTGTATAACTTCGTTATCTGGAGACAGTATTTTTTATTCTTCTCTGATATATTCAGAATTAATTACTGCAAACCTTTCAAAATATTTCAGTGTTTCGGACCTAATGACAGTCCTCATTATAACAGGTTAATTTTGTAGTAACAATTTGAAGTTTCAAATAATAGTAGTTTAAAAGCCTCACGTTCACGCAGAAAATGAGGACGGCATCATGCTTCATCCGTTAATTTAACTTCGCTCCGTATATTTCGACACTGTATCATCTTCATCAGCGATACTTTACAAATTCCAGTAGCACATCACACACAGCAGTGAGTATTTTTCAGGATTCTCTGTAATATTGTTTGCGGAAAGAAATTCTGTCATTCCTTTTAATGATGAGCCTGGTAGTCAAAGAAGGTGGGAAAAATAAAGTGAAATAAGCCAGCGTCGTGCTTCTGACAAGCAGACATTCTGTCCCCAAATATTACGTCCGTTTCTGTAGATATATAATCAAATAGTCCAATTCATTTTACATTCTTTTTAAAACATTAACGTGTTCTGGCAGGTGGCACTCTGTAATTTGGTAGACAAATACCACCGTCTCGAAGCAACGTTCTGCATCTTTAAGTTAAAGAGTGTAATGTTTATGTATGGGATCCTGCGTGAGATTTGAGGTTCTTACAGCGGTAACTATGAAGATTAGGATTCCGCGGAAATTTTTTGATGTGTTTCAAGAGTTTGGCGTACATGTACGTCATCTATCCTCACGTAATAGCGTCAGCAGCGTATTGCAGTGACGTATTATTGTCAAATGTCATAGTAATGCTGAAATAATATCAAATATAATACATTTTAATGACTTTAAACTAATAAATTAATACATTACACATTATCCCCTTCTTACACTTGATAAACCCAAGAAATGAAGTACATTTTGTAAACACGTTGTAATTTCAAATGAGAAGTAAAATAATTAATGCAACGACTTCAGTCGGATGATGAATCCTGTCTGAATCGATTTATATGCAGTCTATTAATAGGCATATTATACTGTTGCGAGAGACAACACACAACAGAAGTCAGGGTTTGCGATACAAACTTTGTGTCACATAAAAACAGTACTGAACATTCAGCTGTTCCGGACAGCCATGGCAATATATAATGGTCTAGCAATACTTTAAAACCATAATGGAGAAGGCTGTCGCAGCTTGTCTGCTGTTAGGCGCTTGTTTTAATTGCAACGTTCCATTCTCGGAAATTGCATACTCTCCATCTCAGTAAACTGGAAACCAGCACTAAGTGGGCTTCCTTCCGTCCTACGTCCTTGTTTCGTCCATTCTTTTAACGTGTCATTGAAACCAACGACCCGCCACTCCCCGACTTCTATTACAGCCTTCTAATGGCTTCAGCACTTAAAATAAATAACGATTGTCCTTCATAGTACAGCTCCAGAAACTCTGACCTAAAATAAATGTAAAATGTCATTTCGAAATTTGGCGTCTATTCATGAAAGTTTGAAAGTTTAAACAAAGTATTGAACTCTTGTTTAGCCTTGCGAGTGAGTAAGTCTGCCAAAGTTTTGTATACATGTTCACTTCTTATAATAAAACTAACGAAATGCACTGGTTTCTCAAATTTATTTTTGTAGTAGAAATCTACATGTTTCGGAAAGGTTTTCTGTCCATCATCAGAAGTCTTGTACTGTATGATATGTCATGCAGGTTATGCTGACTGCTTGCTAGCAAGCAGTCAGCATGTGTTGCTGTGTGTACAGTGCTAGACTCCTGATGACGGACAGAAAACCTGTCCGAAACATGTAGAGTTCTACTACAAAAATAAATTTGAGAAATTAGTGCATCTTGTTGGTTTTATTATAAGAATATACCACGACGCACAGTCCTCTGAGTGTCAAACATGTTCACTTATTTTCTTCGTATCTTGCAAAATTAGCCATTCGGTTTCATTCGCAAGCACAGTGTTGGATTGTTCGTGAAATGAAGAAATAACTTTCATGTATGGTGTCGTAAATGTATCGTGAAAGTGATTATCTGTTTTGTGCGGCAACAAATTGCTTGCCCTCTTCCCATTCCTCGCTTATGGCACGCTACGGAAAGTAAACATAAGAAAATGAATAGAAAAGAAGGTCCAAAACCGTTTGCCATTTCACGATTTTCCAGGAGGAAAGTTCTAATACTCAATACTTGTAACTTCGTAGATGCGTTTCGGCATTTTGGAGGACATTTCTGGCCCTGTATTCAGACCAGAAGGGACGAATAGTGGAACATTTCTACACTGCAGATATAGGTATAAATTTATTGTAACACTTATCTCCTAACGTTCAACAACCAACCCACTAATTTACTACCACAAAATGTAACATTCCGTACTCCGTCAGTTATAGAGTCTGAGAACACTAATTGTTTGCACATTACATCAAAAGGATACGTGAGAATAAGTTCATAAAGCATTCCAAATATTGTACTTCTGAAGGCAATGACACGGACGACATGAGCAGTCTGTCAACCAGCTTCAAGACGATTTGAGAAACATTAAGAACTTTCAATTACACACATAAATAGTACAGGTTTTATGACTTAGTAAGGAACATGTATATGAATTTTTAATGCAGCTGATAAAAGTATTTTTCTGAACCTCACGTAAGAAGCAAGGCGCTTATTGATTTTGTGAAGAAAATTGCAGATTTTGTTTTGTAAACTGGTCACATATGCCACTTCCCCATCACTTCCGACAGTGAACATTGTACTGTAAGCTGGTCACGTATGTCACTTCCCCATCACTTCCCTCAGTCAACATTTCCTTATATAATTCGGTATAAAGTAATTTCTGCAGTTGAAAGGCAGACTCCCGGTACAATTCCATCTACCTGCTATTTAAATAATACGAAATTTTAATATGAAAATATCTAGGGATACAGTGCGACAATAAACAACGTAACGAACTTATAGCGATTAGTGCAGTATTATGTACAATGTCAAAGCTCGCCACGCCACTGATTTGTTGCATGTAGCAAATAAGCCACGTGTCCTGTCAATAAGAGAGATTCCTTTTATCTACGAAGGTTGAACTCTAGTTTCTTAATTCACTAGAATTTTGATCTGGACAGGATATTTGTCCTTTCTTCAAAGTAACTCCAAAACAAACAACGGAAAATATTGCAACCTTCACGAAGACGTCCTGAAATACTTCAATCAAAACATAACTACAGCTTGCAAATTTGTAAAGTAATTACAGTTTAAATATTGCACTAAAACATTCTCAAGTAAATGGATAAACAAGTTAAAATTCGCAAATTTCGTGTCAGATAAATACAGGAAATCGTGTACAGTAACAATTACAGTATTTAGTACTATAAATGTTTAAATTGCCGAGTTATTCTTTGCATTCAGAACAGATTCCTTAAGAGTACACAATCGCGTTTATGTACTTGAGTGTTTATTTCTTTATGTATTTGTACTGCGTTACTGCGAATCAAAGCAGCAATATACATGGTCATAAATTTTCTTTGTATACGAAAACTGCGGCGGCAAATTCGAAAATTACATTTTAACATGTTGTAGATTTACGAGGCAGCTTAGATGATGCATACTTTCAAGCAGAAAATTTCTTGTGTGTACTAAATTCAGTTGCAGCACGTCTTGTCTGTTAATATTATTCTTCCCAAATGTACAAATTTTGAATTAAAGGAAACTGTATCGAGGCATAAAGGATTACGGTATTGTTTATTTTGTATGTTACTGAAGGCAATGTGTACCTATTTTTTGTGGTACTCTTATGAATGGAAGCAGCGCGATGAGTACAGATTGTAAACACAGAGCCGATTGGTAACTGCTGAAGTTGGGATGTGCAACACTACTTTCTGTTCCAGGCACATCGAAATGTATTTCGTCTTATATTGTCCCATGAATACGCAAACCAATATTTACTCATATATAGCGTGAAAATTAAGCTAAAGACGTTAGGAGGCGCGAATCCGACACAAAGTACTTCATTTCTTACTAAAAAAATTATCTTTTCCGAGCTGTAAGAAGATGTTGCTTTGTTAGATAAGTAGTGGCAGTCTTGTTATAACAAAACTAACTGGATGCACTAATTTCTAAAATTTATTTTTGGAATAAAACACTACATGTTTCGGACAGCTTGCCTGCAGGATCAGGACGGAACTGAGATCCGTCCTGATCCTGCCAGCAAACTGTCAGCAAACTTTTATAACAAATACCATTGCTGTGTGTCCAGTGAAAAACTCCAGATGATGGACAGAGGAACTGTCCGAAACATGTAGAGTTTTATTCCAAAAAATAAATTTGAGAGATTAATGCATCTAGTTGGTCATATTAATAACAGTCTATTTCTACTACTCTCTTGTTTTCATCCTGTGCACCTCACCTACACCATTATGTACACGTTACCTTCTACACACATGCGCATGAACGTCTTCTGCCATCCAAGTCTTCTGGTATAATAGTGCCTGCGGTTTATCAGATTCGAACAAACTAGAACGAAATAAGATTGAGGACTGACACGGGATGGTAGGGATGGCTTCACCAGACAAAGGAAAGAAATTTTGAATGGAAATATATAAACTAAATTAAACCGATTCTACACAACATAAAAATAAATCCCCTTCCCGCTGCTCCGACTGTAGTACTGTGTCCCTTGCAACATTCCTTACGCTTGCTGTGGATTACAGATTCTGAAGGAGACCCCAATAACTTCGGCACTTACAACTGCGCAACGGACTTCATTTCTGTTCCCTTGCTATATCCTGTCTAACGCACGCGTCTACGTCTGCATGTAAGCGACAGGATCCTGCGGGCAATAATTTGCAGCATTGTTTCTCGCCTAATAAATCATTCTGATTTACCCTTCTACTCCAAGCAATTCCTCCACCTCACACTCCACGTATAAAACTATATTCATCTAGGCCAGGCTTCCCACGATGCAACACCAGCCAACCAACGTGGTGCCTTCTTTCATTTAACTTCCGACGCCCGTGGGCAAAACATGTACGAGTGTTGGAAATAAGCTCGATCGTAAATTTTGTTAACGCATTTCATTTTCTTATTCGTTCTCACATATTTTTCTTACACTTCTGCCTCCATGCTCAAATAAAAAGGAAAGAAATATATGAGAGGATAAATATAGTCACATTACAATTTTATTCAACCACAACCATGCCGTGGAACATATGCAAAGAAAATATCTGATCCTAAGGAAACAATGTTTCATGTCGTTTTAATATACCGTCATGTAGGTTAGTTTTCTTCGCTTTCAAATGGTGTGGTAAAGCAAAGCTTTTGGCTTCAGTTTAAGACTCACACTTATTTTTGAACCGAATGAATTTTTTTCTTATTTAATGTGGAATGACTGTCACACGAACATTTCATAACACGAAACTGCAGTAAAAATTAATGACCGATTATAAATGGATACACTACACAGGTCTTTGTAAAATGTAGTCGTTTTTCTATATTAAAGATATAGATTATGTCCTTATGGGACATTACGCTGTATCTGTGGATAATTTGCTCCCAACGTTTCGAGACACGGTGTTGGCATTATATTCGAAGGTAGATTTATCAAAGAAGACATTTAAAGACACACTCTTTAAAATAAGACCAATACGTTGTTTCGAAACGTCGGTAACAAGTTACCCAGTGGCAGGGCGTAGTATGCCAGAAGGACGGAATCCCCAGCTAAAAAGCTGCGGAAAACTAAAACCTGCATTAAAGACATAGCTGTTGAAACATATATGGTGTCCGATAAGGTGACAGAATGATTAAACTAGGCAATACACAACACTTTCAGATCACCTTCCTCCACCTAGTGCCGAGGTTAAGAATTAGTGGAGTTAAATATCCACTCCCCCATACGCCTTTACGACGTGTGTACGGACAAATTTGCCTTTCTGTAATATTTTCTAAGACGATATATTTCAACGAAATAAGAACTTCTGGGAAGAGGAGCAACCCCAAGCTCTGTAATTATATTAAGACACGTAAAAACAGACAGAAACGCAAACAACCGTTTTTACAGTAAATTAACATCCTTCTATCCGACTTATGAATGAGATTTTTAATTACTTCTGAACTACAATGTCAAATGGCAGTGTTAGTTTAGCGTTTAATTGAGACACACAAACAGTCGAATCTCTGTTTTAACATTCTGTTACAAGAAGAACGGGAGAGTGGGAGAGTAATTAAAACTCCACACACATCCTTAAACACGGTGCTAGCTGACAGTGAGAGAAAGACTGTACGGAGCGGCCGCATCAACACCGGAATTCATTAGACAGAACATTGTATTCATCCCAGAGATAATCGTGACTTGTCAGCGGAAATGAATACTGTACTACAGGCATCTGTGCAAACTTTCGTTTTCTTGTGGCATGTAAAATCGTCCCGTACAACAAATTTTGTTTCAAGTGTAATAATATATAACATAAATATTGCGAATTAAAAAAAAACAGAGCTTTAAGTAGAATTCCTTCGGTCAAGTTGACTCAAGTTTGTAACATGAAATCGCGTGTATATATGTATATATATATATAGTGTGTTTATATATATATATATATATATATATGGCTAGATAGATAGTGTATATATATATATATATATATATATATACATACATACTTTTTTAAAACTCTGCGAAGGAATACGTAGATTTCACTAATTTTGACATTTTGTTGACCCTGTATCTCAGTATATTTATCTCAGTAATTAAACCAACTTGGTGCACAAAATTTTTGTTTTACAATAAGTTTATTTCATTCCTCTACATTTTTCGAGCACATCTGCTCATCATCAGGAGGTCAAAATTGCATTACAAAGTCTCTGGTATCATCACACCTATAGATGTGATGATACACCTATAGATGTGGTGATACCAGAGGCTGTGTAATGCAATTTTGACCTCCTGATGATGAGCACATGTGCTCGAAAAATGTAGAGGAATGAAATAAAACTTATTGAAAAACAAAAATTTTGTGCATCAAGTTAGTTAATTACTGAGATAAATAAGTGGGTTTCACTGTAAGGTTTACGATTGTGTTACCCATTGCCTGCATGAAAACACCGGGATACAATCTAAAATTATATGAAGACCGCATTCATACAATATTTTACAAAGTCTCCAATTTACTGGACATGATACAATTGAAAGATATATTATAAATTGAGAATAAAAAATAAAATTAGTTACTTGCAATGGTCTTGTAGGATGTGACGATGTGTAGTTTTATAAATAGGCACTTCAGTTTCTTAGGAATAAGTTGTCTCCATATGTAGATATCAATACTGTGCACTAAAATGGTAAAATGGAGGAAGTCCCTCCGAAACGTCTGTGCTCGCCTATCAGAGACATTTCCCAGAACACCATAAACTTCAACAAAGTTCTGTTAATCAGAAATATCAGGTTTTTTACGTGGCTGAACAACTCTAGTGTCCCTGAGTCTCTTTATTGCTGAGATTTCGTGATCAGGCACAGTCACCTCACACTCGATGGGGATCCTTTGGACTAGTGATCGGCCCGTCGCAGAGAACTCTTCCTGGCAATTCACAACACTCACAATAGACAGACAGCCATGATTCCAGCAAGCGAACAGCCGCAGACCCACGCCCTAAACCGCGCGGCCAGAAATGTCAGGTAGCAAGAAGAAAATTCCGGTCCTCGGGTTAGAAATAAAAAAACCTTTACGTAACTTCTCTGGCCTTTCACCCGCATGTCAATTGACGTTCTACAGCGATCCAAAACCAACAGTACAAGGGGCGCAGTACCGTGGACATGAATTAGAGACCATGCATTTCTTTTACAGAGAGGCAGAGGAAAAAACTTATTAAAATCTCGACAGCGTGGCCAAACCATCGCAGATTTACAAAATTATAAATCTGTGGCTCAAGTACGAGCATTTTAACGTGAGTAAGGCACAGTGAATTGGGCTGTGATTGAAACGTCCGTTCCGAGTGAATAAATCCATTTCAAACCCTAGACACGGGTAGTATGATATTACAGACATGTCGAAATTAATCTAAACTCGCCCTTCCTCTATGGCTTGTTGTTTCGAAATTGAACTGTAATGATTTTTGGTCGTTTGTCGGAATATAACCTATGATAGCAAGTATATCGAACGACCGGTTCGGTATTAACAGAAACGCTTCTGTCGCTGACATATTGGCTACGCATTTCCACCGCACGTGTACTGTGGGTTAACTCTTTACTGTCAAAGTAAAGGCAATATCACATTCGTACTAGCAATAAGACATATGTGAACTGATTATAATTAAATCATTAGTAACGAAAGAATTGATTTATTTAACACACACACACACATGTATATATATATATATATATATACTAGTAGAGTCGGAATATTACACAAGAACAAAAAATATAGGTAATATTTTCCCTGTGCACGCCATGAAGGCGTGTGCGGTAATGTACAGACAGCTCCACCCATTCTTAACTCGGTACTACTTGTAGAAGGAAGTGTGTGGTCAGATTGATGCAACGGCCGCTCTATACCTGAAGAAAGAACACCCAGTACCGACTGAAGGCTAGCTGAGTCGCAAAAACGGTCTGGATATTCTGCAGGAAAGATAAAACTTACCACTCCCGCTTCTGTATATCGAAATGCTGCTCTCCGGTCTGCAGCCCGTGGCTTAATCACTATCGATTACACTGCCCCCGCTCCGCACCCGAATATTCACGATATATTGATGTTACCATTCCGAATTTAATGTGCAGCTTCGCATAACCTGTATGAGTAGGTTGGGAACGTTGCAGACCTGACAATTGTACAGGCTTCTAGTTACTCGTGCGGTTACAACAGTATCGTCAAAGACTGGGTTAGGTGACTTGCGCTTTCGGTGTATAACTTCAGTGTACAGAAATATTAAACCTGCTATTTCATGAGCAATTTTGCGGCTTCCTACATGGATTTGTGCATTAATTTCACTTCATCAAAAAGTCCAATTAATTTCAGTACGACTGAAATTTAAAACGACAATATCCAATTTCAGGTACTGTAAAAATAGATCCCATGTCTGTATTTTAAACAATTTACCAGTGTATACAGCATTCACAGTAAAGAACCGGGAACATATGCACTACAATACCATAACATATTACGTAATGATATAACAGCTAAACAGGCAACAAAACAAATAAATGAAACACACCGTCACATGAAAACACGAATTAGAAATTATGAAATTTGAACCATAGTTTATGGTTCAAAAGAACATAATTTCATACGCATAGGAATGAGGGAATAGTAAGGGACGTAGAGTCAGATACATCTGACACTTCAAGTCCCTTGCAATGTGTTAAATCAAACATAAATATAAGAAGAAGTTTGCGATGTGTTTGTAATTGACTCTAAAGGGATGATGATGATCCACAGCCAAATCGAAGTACGTACGACTGGCAACATAAGTTGACAAATTAACTCCGGTCCTTTTAATGTATATAATTACTCATTAACGTTACAGTCTGGCCATCATACACTAACACTAACAAATATTTTAACTCTCATAAAATCACACATCTACTGATGTCTGAAACAATAAGATAGCTGGAAAATACATTTCAGACACTGGATCTGTGCAGTAGGGATGCAATTACTCCAACAGAACTGTTAATATCACTACGCCCAGTCTTTGGTCATGTTGACAGAAGTGATAAAAGTCGCATTATGCCATTTTATTATAAATTTACATCAACTAAATATAGCATTACCATCACTATACGTGTGAGGAATGGCAGTTCACAATATGTACACCTCATTCCATACGAAAGGTTTTTCCATCCCATTTTACTGACCATTGGCCAAAGTTTCTTTCTGACGATATTCCACAACTCCCTTTCAGTATTAGCAATTCGGAATCAAAAAGCTTTCAGCATTGTGATCCGATATTCACCAAAACACAGGAGAAATTATTATTCCTTAGCGAAATCAATTCGGTTTGCGGTTTTAACCCGAGCATTAATTGCCGTCTTTCTTGAAGGGCCAGCTTCGAAACCAGGCTAATATATATATATATATATATATATATATATATATATATATATATGTGTGTGTGTGTGTGTGTGTGTGTGTGTGTGGCATTTTTTGTCAATAAAGTGGAACTGGGAGAGGTGTACTTCTGATTTCTTCGGTTTTCCCTTATTAGCAACTTTCTGCCATCGCTATAGACCCCTATTTCTTTCATCCAACGCCGACGCTCTGACTCTTCAAAAGCGACAGCGTAGTTTAACAAAACACTCCTCACAATTACGAATATTCATTGTCTTCAATTTGAACTGAAATATTACCAAATCTAATAATGAGCCGACATAGCAGAATATATATATATAAAATGGTATTGTGTTATTAATTAAGTCATACATTTTTATTTAATTTCCGTCACGCTGAAGCCTTAGTAGATCTGCCTTGCAAGCAATTACAGTTGCGGTTAGAACAACTATATTCGATAAAAGATTTCCTTTCCTTTCTTTGGAAAGATGAGGGAGTACAGAATTTGCAAAGCGATGTCTTGAGGGACGCAAGTGAATGCCAACTCGCACAACACTTTGTCTGTGAGCGAGGCTGTAAGAAATCAGTGACAGATATCATCCAACTCGAAAATGCTGTCAGCAACTCCAGTATGCAAGGAGGTGACGGGAATAAACTGAAGGAAAGTGAATATACCCCAGCCACAAAGTCACTCAGATGCTGACCTGTCAGAACTTCCTCTCTACCTCAAAACTACTTGAATTCTGACCGCAGACACTACAGCTGTCATGCTAGACGTCACTTCGCTTTCTTTTCCTCCAAGAAATACAGAACTGACATTTTAACTTTTAAATTATAAATGTTGTAACCGTTCTAATTGCCAGATTTTGAACTTAAATATTTCCTAAAATTAAAGAGAACAGAGTAGGTGATTCTTCTTCAAACAAAAGTGTTCACACTATAATTCCGCGGGTATATACTAACAGTCCTACGTCCTGTTAAAATTCCGGTTCTGCCAGCCTCTGCGGTTTAGGCTTATGCCTGTCCCTGTATCACACGCGAATTTCAATAGTTCTCTTTCTTCTCCATTTCCTCGGGATATAACAGTCTCTTATTTCCTATTAGAGTAAGATTAAACATTTTCTCTGTACTAGTCTAATTTATTATTTACATATATTACTAAAAATTAGTCTTTACCCCATGTTTGGAAAAGTTCTGGGTATCAAAGAGATAGACGCCCTTGGATGCTTCCAATTACAGCACAGTAGGAGGTTTGCAGGACATGTTCCAAACTCTGTAAAACGACAGTCAGTTATTGTACATACGAAATTTCAGTTCCTACCTCACTGAGAACAAAGTCCTCCTCCAATGCGAAGACCAATCTGCAAATTCTGTTTGGGAAAATAATAGATTTTTATTGTAGGAATTAAAAAACACATAATTACGCTTTGTAGATAAATGAAAATTTTCTAAATGTTTCAGGCAGTGGTACATATAATTACCACTGGATTTTAAAGGGTAAAAGAAAAAGAGAAAATTGGATATCAAAAGGTTTCACAAATCTGCAGTCCTACTTCAGTTGCAGTTTTTCATATGCATCAAATATAATTCGTTGTTTCCTTGTACTGTGCGTCACCTTCAGTATTTGTGATGCGCCATTAAGAAATCTGCTCTGAAGGTACGGAATCTTAACCTAAATTACTTGCGCAATGTCTACGACAAATTAAGTTGCAACACAATAAAATGATACACGATTATGAAAATTACGGAGATAAAGGGGAGAGACGCTTTCAAGAATGACAGCTGTTACACATTTATTAAAACTAGGGCCAATTTGTAGTTAGTCTTGTGTTATCACCCTGCATAATATGTAATTAAAATTAAGGTAATATAAAGAAGATGGCTTCATAAAACAACATCGTTAAGTTTCCAAGTACTTTACCTAGCACATTCGCCTCCGCATGGCTTGGCTTGGCTCGCAACTCAAGGGAAGCCTTGCGCAGTGACAGAATAACGCACCATGTTACGCAGGTACGGTAGGTGGAAACGCAAGAACAGCACGTCTTTCTTGCGCCATTTTTTCCGTAACCGTTCAAATCTAATTATACGCATTTTTTGTTATAGTGATGTAATCTGACCTAAGGAAAGCTCTCCCGAAGTATAACAGGTTCCTCCTGAAACACTCCGTATATCAAGATGTTTAATACTCCAAATATCTTCACTTGTTCTCAACAACTAACAATTAGAACATCCGTAAACAACACAAGCAGAATGGTCTTGCAGATGGAGAAATTATGTCTTATAAAGAGGCAGGAATTGAAATTTTGTTTTAATTTTGGTCCTCAAATTGTTCGGGCACCTTACAATGTATCGGAAGGTCGCTGGTTAGATCCCAGCTGGTGCCATTGGAATATTTCATTGACATAAAATCCTTCCGATCGCACTATGGCCCTAGGGTCGACTCAGCCTCTAACAGAAATGGGTACCTGGAGCATTTCTTGGGCATAAAGGCGGCCGGTGTGTACGGCTGATAACCTTATCACCATCCTGTGCAGTTGTCATGAAATCTGGGAAACTTAACTTCCTTGAAACCTCTGGGCTATTCCAGACCTGTAACGGGATTGCTTTACCTTTTACCTTCCAAGGTAAATTTAATTTAAAATGTACTTATATTTAAGCTTTCAATTACATGATGATGAGAAGGTACAAATCGCACACTAAATCGATTGAAACTTCATAAATGCCCGAACACCAGGGAAGAGTACAGGATTACTGAAAAAATAATTACCTAATTTCAAGTCGAATTACGAAACAACGACTAGCACCTCTTTTAACACTTTGAGAAAAAAAATTATGAGGATGTGAGCTCAATTTGTAAATTTACAGATGTGTAAGCAGCATTCGGTTTAGTTCCTGGAAGGCAAAACATGACCTTAGTGACTACCATTACAACAGCGTAAAATTTTTCTTGCCGGTGGCATAACTCACGCATTTGTCCTTCTTAAACTCTGCTTCTCACATATCCACAAAAAAGATCTAGTTCTGTAAGTTATGAAGTTCCTAGACATCAGGTGATTCACACACTTGATCCAACACATGAATTATGAAACTTACCATTCAAAGTATGTCGAATCCATAGATAAAAATAGAGTGGAGTCCCATTTTGTTGGAAAGTAACTGAAATAAATTTCTCGCTTTTATCATTGCCTGTTTGTGGGTAGGCGAACAATTCTAATGTCTGGAGATGAAGATTTTTCTTAACGATCCTTCCTACAACAGAAACTCCGTACCAATTCGTCACACACACATTCCGCACGTACTAAGGTAAGTATTCCATGCCACGATTATGGTTAATATACGCGAAGTTATTGATAATTAGCAAGAAAATTAATGTTAAACAAAGTTTTTCGTTTGAAACACAATATTCTTTAAAAAATGTAAATATTAACCCCCCCCCCCCCTTCATACAATCCTAGTTCAAGTTTATATGGAATCAAGCATCAATGCAGTGGCTTATCCAACAATGGGGTAGTGATTTTGGGAACAGCAAGTTACGAATTACCACGAGCGACATAGTCTGACCCCGTACACACTCTACCCTGACACGTTCGGCATCCTCCTCCTACTTCTGTGGTCTTGATGAATTTTGCTCCAGCACGCTTCCTTTTCCGTCAACTTCAGTAAACGAATATAGAATCAATTTGGTACTTGGAAGTTCTCTTCTGTACGTGCGTGGAAAATTCCGTTCAACGGTTTTATGGACCCGAGCTGTGCAAACTGCACAACGCACATGCGCATAAGGCATATAATTAAAGAAATGAAAAGTTGTTGTATATTTACAACAAATACGATGATTATACGTATATATCTTAAAATAAAAACGATGTTAAACTTCAAATATACGGACTGCTTTTCCATTCCTACAATTTGTGTGGGTGAAAACATGTATGTAGTCGGAAGGCAATGCTATTAGTTGTCCTCGAGACAGTCCACACATAAGAATAATTGCAATACAACCTGTCTTTTAACAGCTGATTAAACTAAACTCCGTGGCCTTAGTCCGCACGCGAACTATACCGACAGAGCGACCGCCGCCGGTCGGTGAAGTTAGTGCCAACTTTTGCGGATAGAGGGGTGTCACGTGGTCAGCGCAACGGGT
>Ga0123354_10003702_pt1 | contig 21256 bp, 7 predicted proteins | sample TergutLab28metaG_2_FD_97872 | JGI IMG/M metagenome (GOLD analysis project Ga0123354, IMG submission 97872) | Labiotermes labralis P4 segment gut microbial communities from Petit-Saut dam, French Guiana - Lab288 P4 | ecosystem: Host-associated > Arthropoda: Insects > Digestive system > Gut ... | reverse complement strand
TTGGACCGTGCATCATCTTGATATTTGAATAAAGGTTGACCAACTAGATGACACTTGCTTTATTATCTACTGTTCAACATGTTTCAGACGTTAATACGTCCATCTTCAGGAGCTTGCGACTACTTGTTGCGTTGTGTAGGCTGACTTGAGGCGTGTTGGCGTTATGTAGCGGGATTGTCTGTTGGTGATGTGGTATCCGAGTGCAGGCTGAACCACTACTCTACACTCGGATACCACATCACCAGTAGACAATCCCGCTACATAACACCAGCACGCCTCAAGTCAGCCTACACATCGCAACAAATAGTCGCAAGCTCCTGAAGATGGACGTATTAACGTCTGAAACATGTTGAACAGTAGATAATAAAGCAAGTGTCATCTAGTTGGTCAACCTTTATTCAAATTCTCCGAAAATTATCTGCAATTTGGGCACGTACTCTCAAAAAATTTCACCAGCCCTGTCCTAAGCCCAAAATATCTAAAGGGTATTGCTTTCAAGGGGCACAAGATTATTAACATGCCCGCAGAGCCCACGTGTCTCGGGCAGGCCATGTTCAGTAATTCATTTTACGTTTCGACAAATGAATAAAAAATTTGAAACCACGGCAGAAGTTTGTATTAATTATTTTATAATTACGTTGTTCAAGGCCAATGGAAATCAGAACTGTCACATTCAGCAGTCTGCAGTAGCACTTTCTATAAGACGCCTGGCGTCCTAAACACGCGACAAAAAAGGAACTCCTGTAGTGAAAAATATTTTATCTGTGGAAGTGAATACAAATTTGTTACAAAATATATTTATATAGCAGTGTACTTGTGAATAGATTTGTGTTTATTCGTTAGAAGTAATAACAGGCAGGAGCGAAACTAATTATTATATGCAAGGATTTTTTTTAGATAATGTTGGGTTAGATGGGAAAAGTTTCTCCACTGAACAATGAGCCCCCACCATAAGTTTCTTGGAAGCGTTACATTTTACCAAGCTGGAAGTTCTGTCGGTAAAGATTATAACAATGGGCACTCTGTATCCATTGCGTATGTCTTGAAACTGTGAAACTCTTTTATATAAGCAGCTTGATTAGTAACTGTCTATATTTCAAGGACGTAAAATGTAATAATTTTCTGTGCATGTATGCATAAAATAATATCAACACTCCATCCCCGTTCTCATCCACCGCCGTACTGACAAATCTTTCCCTCATTGCCCCTTACACCACAACCCCCTAGCCCAACAAATAGGTAATTACACTCTAGTCGACTTGACAAACGTGTACAGAATATATAAACACAAACGTACGGAGCATGTACTGCTATAATTAGCTTACCGGAAGTCGCAGTGTTTTTTTTGTTCATAGTTTTTCACTGCCGCTATTTGCACCTATATTTATATACATATTATTCAGTTCCACATGTACTGTAGTGTAAATATTTATTCCAATTGGTTACAGGAAAAATTTTGGAATGTATCCTTGTACACACTGTATATACTCCCCGTGCAATAAACCTCTTAAAAAAATATATCAACACCAGTCTGCATGAAAGACGTATGGACTTCTCTGTTCCATTTCGTACCATTAAAAAACTTCGCCAACAAAAATGTGATCACGTGGTTATCCCAGAGATCTCTTCTCCTCATTTTTGTCAAGTCGGCCCCCTAAAAAAATTGGGGAAACTGCCTCAATAGAATGTTAACTAATTTTGTTTTCTTTTGCTAAAAGACCAACTAATACTGTATTTTAATTTATGCGTTAACCAATAACTACAGAATTTGCTGCCAGTTCCTGATATTGTCAGTTATGTACAGTACACGTAAGCTGAAGATAGACCGTCAGCAGAGCTTGCTTTGTTTCTGACAACGTGATCATGTTACGTGAAGTCAAGTGTCTTTATAACGTGACAGGAAGTCCATTCTATTCCACGGTAGGCATAAGGTAAAATATTATTGATATTAAATGGAGAAGTATCCAATTGCAATGGATTGCAGACGCCTGAATCTGCAAAAACAAAAACATTGTCCCTTTTTGGTTAAATTCTCACACTATCAAATATCTACAAACCTATGGCAGGACACTTTCAAGCACTTGAAAGCGTAAAGCCATATTGCCCAGAACAGAATATTCCTCAGTCTGTGAAACGTGACTGCATGAAAATTGAACAACTTAAATGAAAACCTGTATTTAATGAAGACCTTACACACATTCGGAAAATGTTTAAAACTTAGGAAATTGAGAAATAAGTAAGGAGTTTCGCAGTGATGCAGAACGCCGATTTTTTTATTACAATTCTGTTCGTTACATTTAAATTGCTTTGCACTGTACCACTTTACGAAATACATATTTTTGAATATTTGATTCCAGATTTCCTTTTATAAACACTCAAAACTGGAACTATGAAGAAAATGTGAAAACTTTGGGAATAAAACAGAATGTAAAAGAGAACTACACTTGACCACCAGGGGTAATAATGATCCAAAGTTAAAAAATAGCTAGAAAATACATTGCAAAATTTTACCAGATATTATCAATGAATCCCACGAAAGACGAGATCGGAGAACCTAATATAAAAATCACAACTATCTGGAAAACTGTAAAATTAGAATCAGGTAGGAATTTCACTGATGCAATTGTTCAGGCTTCTCAATAAATATAAAAAATCAATTATTAACAATCCACATTGAATCGCAAGTGCGTTTAGTGAATATTTCCTCTTACTAGTTGAAAAAAATATCTCATTTGTGATGTTAATAATAATAGTGATGGGACAATAATAATTATAATAATAATAATAATAGTGATGGTGACGGTGGTAATAGTAGTAATAGCTGTAATAATAATAATAATAATAATAACACTGTATATTATTTGTTAAATGCTTTTAATAATTTCTTTTCACACTTAAATTTTCAACATCACAGGAAATAGAAAAGATTATTAAATCCCTTAAACCCCAAAATACTTATGCATACGATAAAATTTCTGATAATTTACCCAAAATCAGTGCTGTTTGTATCTGTTTAACTTTAAATCATATCTGTAAAGCAGCTCTATCATCAGTAACTTTTTCTCAACTCTTAACACCCATTATATACTATTCTTATTTTAACAATGTGGTAGAAATTGAATTTCTAACTACACGCCTACGTCTTTCCTAACTTCATTCCCAGAGTCTTTGAAAACGTAATGTGCAGTCCGCAACCTGGAAATTTAAGTAGTAACAGCATATAGGTTGAAGAACAATTTGGATTCAAGAAAATTTTAACAAATGAGCAGGTAAACTATGAATTAATTAATTAATGGGATTTTAAGAGCTGTTAATAACAAATTAATAGTGGAAGAAATATTCTGTGATTGAGCAAGGGTTATGATTACGTTAATCATGACATTTCACCCTTAAAATTAAAATGTTATGAAATAAATGGCAAAGCTACTTGAATTATATCGTATCTTAGGAATAGGTATCAAAGAGGCCTTTCAATCATAATACACGTTCAAGTTGGGGAGTTATAAAATATGGTGTTCCACAGGGATCAGTTTTAGATCCTTCGCGCTTAATACTCTATATAAATAATTTATCGCTGATTATTAATAGTAATTTTAAACCAATTTTATTGCAGGAGATATTAGTTTAATATTTAGTAATTTTAAAATTGAAGATTAAAAAATGTTATATAATTGTGTTTGAATACTTAAATAAATGGTTCAAAGCCAATAAACTATCATTCAGTTTCGATAGAACTTATTTAATTAAATGTACAACCAAAAGTAGCCTCCGTATTGGTTGGTACATTTGTTATAATGACAAATTAATGTCCAAAACGCAAGATACAAAGTTTCTTGGAATATATGCAGAGAGAACTCCGTCCTGGAAACATGTACGGACGAAACTGCACACTGGTTAAGGGCCTCTTGCTAGGCAATGAGATCAGCCAAGCTTTTTGTCACAGGAAACATTATAGATGGTTTATTATGCCTATGCCCATTGTATTATGAACTATGGAATAATATTTTGGGGGACCTCTTCATGTAGTTTAAGAGTTTTAGGCGAATTCGCAAAATTGTGTAAAGCGACTATTATCTTAGTCATATCTGTCTGTCTCTCTGTTTCTTTGTCCGTTCGTCTGTGTATTTGTCCGTCTGCGTGGAACAGCTCGCCTCCCCCTGGACAGATTCTCATTGAATTTGATGTCTTATCCATTTTTCTAAAAGCTGTCGAGATAATTCAAGTTTTATTAATATCTGACAACAATAACGGGCACATTACACGAAGGCCTAAGTACATTTACGATAAACTCTAGCTAAGTTCTTCTTAGAATGAAATATGTTTGAGACAAAATTTGAAGAGAAAATCAAAACACAAATTTTATGTCCAATAACTCTTTTCCCAGAATCGTGTCGTTAATGAAATAATGTGAAAGGATATGGTACAGCCAAGCACACCACAAACGACAATATAACGCACAGCACTCACATCACATGTTCGATAATTCTGGCTGCAAACCGCGAGAAAGCAAAACACTAATTGTTTTTCCCAGCAACAATTTTTACGCGAACTTGTATCAATGTTACGTTTATACACATTACTTTTATTTTAAAATAAAAAAAAAAAACATTCAGAATTATTACTGAAAAGAAATTGACCCGTCGTATAAAAATTTAAGAGTATTTAAAACCTTAAAAAATATTACCTCTTCAGTCACAGTACATGAAGAGGCTAAGGCTCAACAATGATTGTAGCGCAAGAAGAAGATAACAACAATGTATACTTTCTTTTCTTTATGCAAAAGTAAATCCTAAGTGAATATCGATGGTACTATACAAATATTTAATTTTTTACCAACCTCTATCAAATTTATAATTATATCAAAAGGAACCTACTCTGTTGAATAAAGGCGTTTAATAATACCCCACCTTACATTAAAAGTCTTACTGACAGTATTAAACAATTTAAATCCACAGTGACAATTATCCACACAATTATCCACACACTCTTCATTCTATTCTGTACGAGAATATAATAATGAAACAGAGTATGTTGAAGTCATATATTTTTTATAAATCTTAAGCTAATATTGCACAATATCTATAAAATATTAGGTTTAGTAATTTATAATAATTGTTTATTGCATGCTCTCTATACAAAAGTTTTGGATTCATAGAATAGAGATAAGTTCTAATTCAAATTCATACCTGTGGGGTATCTTTCACCGCCCCATCTGCCAGAAATACAACTTTGGGTACATTCGTAATTTTTATTATCATGTGTAAAAGCAGTTATATTTTCTACAAACAACTGCCTGTTTCCAAGTAGAAGTCCCGCCACGTTTACTTTACACTTAGCCGTAACTCCCTTTTCTGTTTATATTCTCTAAAAACACAGCCGAATCAAACTGGTGCAACATTGCCCATTTTACTCTCATTCATACCTAATTTTATGGTTGAGAAGAATTCTTGAATAGGAAGACTACTATTAAGCTCCTCAAGGGGCCTCAGGTCCATCGAATTAGTTAGTTCTAGTGGAAAAGGGAATTTCTACATAAACAATTAGCTAAACAGATGATTAACAGGAAACATATTCTGTGTAATAGGCCTAACAGGCGAAACACAGGTACCATATCTACAGCTGAAACTTTACGACAAAGCGGACACACTGTACAAATAAAGATTCGAATGAACATGGTTTGTATACTAACCTATTCCTAGAAATACACAAGCGATCTGTTGATGGTAATGTTTATAATCAAGCGTATGAGACACGAACAGGTCGACCGGTTACTCAAACATAGAGTCTATGAAACTCAATGAAAGATGAGTGGCTTGACAATATTGGCGTTTCCACAAAAGCAAGCAAACGCCGCTTAGAGCCGTGTGTTTACCTTTTTTCAAACTCTACACCATCACCACCACCACCACGACCATCACCACCACCACCACCATCGCAGCGAGCGGTTGATCCTAGTAAGTCACAAAAGAAAGCAGACAATTGTACATTCATTTAACAAAGAGTTTTTCTCCTTCGTTTATATAAAGCACACGCCTTCTTTCTCCCCAGAAGTATAAAAAGTCCTAGGGTATAGGCAAACAAGAAATACAGTCACCTGAGTATTAAAATTGTCAATGACTTGCAGACGTATATACTTCAATACGCACTTAGTGCCGAACGCTATTGCCAGGTACCTTCAGGATGCGATACCGGAAGAAAACGAGTAAAGCATAGACAACCATAAAAAAGGAAGGGTTCGTGATCGTAAAAGAAAGAACTACACGACGATACAAAAAAGAGCTCTCAAGTAGCTAGAACAAGTGGGGTATCTGTCACTGAAGGAAAGGTGAAACTACCAAATTGGAAAGCAACTTACAGGTTAAATGTTAGTAAATTACAGTAGGAAACAACAAATCATGCAGTACAGAAGGGCTAACTAAATTGAGCTACTAAAATAAGAAGATGCAGGAGACAATCCAGAATGGGTATGAGAAATGTAAAAAAAGGCATTGTTACGAACATCATAGCTGTCATTCTGTTGCTTGGAATAGTAGCCTACTACTATTACTATCACTGCCGTTACTGCTACGACTAGTATTGTTACCAATAATACTTGATAACAGTGGTAATGTTAACAGAACACTGGATTTCGCGAACACTGTGATACATGAAGATACGAATGAATTTTTTGAGAGAGGCAAATGGCTAATCCAAGGAGTATTACCAAGTATTTAAATACCTATACCCGTGGATCAGAATTATTCTTGGGAATTTGACATGCGCGTAGCCGTTCGAGAATTTTCTTACTTTTTCAATCACAAAAGTGTATAATTGTTTTGAAAAAGTTCAATTAATTCAACCGTCTTCATGTTTGCACTGTGCAACAATGACAACTAAACACTTTATTATCCAACTAATGCACAATACATAATACGTAGATACAAATAAAATTATAAAATATTTAAAAGTGCTCCAACATGTTTCGGATCACAGATGATCCATCATCAGGGAGCCTTGTACAGTGCTTGGCTAAAAATTACAAGAATGATTCTATCGTGTCTGTTGACATGACCAAGGTCGTTGTTATGGCAGCATATTCTGACCCGTTGTGCGTGTGTGTAGTTCACTGTATATGAGTGCCTTCATATTGGAGCACTTTTAAATATTTTATCATTTTAATTGTATCTACATATTATATATTGTGCATTGGCTGGATAATAAAGTGTTTAATAGCTCAACATTGTCTGGAAACACTGGAATGCAATCTACACACAAAACTACACATGTCGATAGTACCTTCAAAAAATGTAACTCTATGTTACATACCAACATCGCTAAATTTATCCAACTGTTCTTATAACAAAACAACTAAATGCACTAATTTTGGTATAAAACTCTACGTATTTCGGACAGAAGAACTGTCCGAAACATGTAGAGTTTTATTCCAAAAATAAATTTCAGAAATTAGTGCATTTAGTTATTTTTATTATAAGACTATATTACGATGCACGGTCACCTGAACGTCAAAATTTATCCAATTTTGTTTACCCTCTTTGAACGAGACCGTGTTCAGTGTGAGGTCTACAAAAGCCTAGTGTGAGTCAAAGATTTAAAAACTAGAAGCCTATGAACCTCTTCTATGTTGATACAAACCTCATAGGTCGGCTTATAAAGGGTGTAATAACAAATCGGCCTTCAACGACGAAAGATGTGAGCTACTGGAGACAGAGTAGTAATGGAAATTAAATTGTTGTGACTGTTATGTACGGAAGAAGATAAATACTGCAAACAGGAGGAAACGAAAGTGTTAAATAGGCGGTAAATTGTACGAGAAATTCAGGTCTGATGTTAAAGCGGGTGGTACTCATATTTACCACCATGCTTTGAAGGATTATTTGATTTCCCCCCGTTATCCTATCACTTACCTTCGCATTTGTCCAAATATTCAAGTTAATATCTTCAGTCATTTTCCTAATTTGGAGACTGGATCCGCCTACCACTTAGACGAAAGTTAAGATTATAATTTGATAGGCCTATGTTAATCTCTGGGTTTCTAGATACCGTACGTAAAGAAGCACACAAAAATATGAAAGGCAATAAGCAATGAGTATTTCATTTCATGTTTATGATTGTAACTTAACAACGGCGTGTCCAAAAATTTCTGTATTTTAGAAAAACTTCTTAAATGTATTTAAGGGTTATAGAAAAATTACATTCTGCTCTCTGTGAGAAGTTAAAATGTACGAAATATAATTTATTGTGAGATTTTAGTCTCTCACGTCGAATACGGATTTAGCCCTGCGATACGACGCTGTTTTTGGTTGCGTGCCAAGTAGCCCGTTTGGATTGCTTGACACCTGAACAGGGTGCCACGTTCTGTATGATGGCAGAAACGACTCGCCAAGCAACACAACGTAATATTCCTGAACACATGAATTCTCGACAAAATTCAAAGCCTAACGACCGTATCTAGAACATAATTACACACTTCTTTTATTTATAGCGCAAGAGCCCAACTAGAACCTAGTTCGCTTTATTTTTTAATTCTAGATCACACACACACGTCCGGTAGGACTCCCCCTAGACGAGTGATCAGCTCGTCGCAGAGGCCGCTACCTACACAACACACAACAAACATAACAGACGAACATCCATGCCCTCAGCGGGATTCTAACCCACGATTCCAGCAAACGAGCGGCTGCGTACCTACGGTTTAGATCGCACTACCACCGGGGCCGGCTAATTACGTACTGTAGTTTGATGTATGTTTTGTTGTTGTTGCTGTTCTTGTTGTCATTACAAACATAATTAAATTCTTACTAATTAATCAAGTCACTATTACTATTGCGTTAAATAATGTATTTAATATTGCCTAAATACTGATAATCAGGTGTCTTTTTTTATTGCAGACGGAACACACTATTACTGAAATTGCGTAGCCCAGTTTCTTGCACTGGACAAAACAACATTACTTCCGTCCTCAAGCAATATCAGCACCCTTAAAAAGGGTCGTAACAGAATACAGGTATAGATCCATTCCAGAGGAAAGACTGACAAAAGGTCCTCACACATAACCCGGACCGTGATGTAGGTACATGTGATATCGTCTGGAATGTGGTTCACTTTATCTTGATATTTCATATAGCGTATGTTTAATATATTCGCTTCGTGACTACGCGTCTTTTTGTATTTTAAAAATCCGTAGATATAGGTATTATTTTTATATTTACCAAATCTGTAAAGAATAAGCAGGTTCTTAAACATCGAGCGTTGTGCAATACGCAACACACAACGTGCCACGCCCTGTCTTTCTGCAACATCGGCTTGTGAGGTCTAACCGCTCTGTACACCGGAGATGTCCGAATTTTCGTTCTGCATCGCCCTAACCAATTTTAGAGTGAATCCTCAATACCCGACGTGGCTGTACGCAGAATCCGAAGCTAGATCCTGCCAATCAGCCCAGGACGCAGAGAATAAACGCAACGAAACTAATTTCTTCATCGGGTAACACTATGCTAGCCGAAGCGAGTGTTTATGTTGCCAGGAACAGCCTTAATGACATAAAGCAGTGTGCGTTTAGGCGATCTGAGACTTCTGTTCTTCAGGCAGAGACCTCACCACTGTCACAGGCTACAAAACCACGAGCTCTTTTTAGGATGTCGGTCCGCTTGCTAATTAAATGACAGTTAGACGAGAGAATACACCAAATCAGCGCCTGCACAAATCTCCAGCTGTTCATCTACGGTTGTTAGGGGATTTTTAAAAACAGGAGAAGGAAAAATTAAGTGTCAATTGTCTTTGTGCACACCATCATGGCGTACAGGGGGAGTAAAGTACAGCTCTGGTTTTACAAATTCCTAACCTTGGTCCTAGATGGAGGTAAGTGGTCAACATCAAGCTCCGGCCGCTCTATCCCTGGAAAAAAAACACCTGTACCCATTGAAATGGACGTGGCGTGGGCTGCAGAACCAGTCTGAACCAATCAGAGAAGAGAAAAATCTACTGTCTCTGCCGCAATTCTAACTTCGTAACACACAGATTGCAGCCTGGTCACTACACTCGCTACCCATATTGAATGGGTGCTGGGGTTCTTAGCGGGCGGTAAGGTGACCGGAGCGTGATATTCACCACTGATCTCCATATAGTGCTTAGGTTAATTTTGAATATAGCTATAATTATAAGGTCGCTACACGCCTTCATAATGTTAACGGAGGCAACATAACTTTATCGGTAGGATGAAGAACGAATAGAACAAACAGGATCATCTAACAGCCAGCGAAGGTAGCGTGCAAAATAAATAGCTCCAGTTATTTTGAAGGAAAAGTAATCGGCCTAAGGTATAAAGTAACGTCATGGTAGTGTACAAGTTGTCCTACAATAGTTCACTTACTCAGCTGTCCGTACTACTGAGGGAAAGGAAGGTGCATTACTGTGTATGAAACAGCTCGCCACTGGATAACAGCCGGGCCAAGTCAAGTTCAGTCCAGGCTCAAACTTCCCTTAGTTAAGACCAATTTTTTCACACGTCTTGTACTTGCAAGTGATAACAAATTAAATTTGTCGTTGTGCGTCATTAAACACTATGCCATGAAGGCATATGGAGGAGTGCGTGAATATCTCAGGCTCGACGTCACATGGGGTTATGACGTGAGACCCACTTGTCGGCCGCTGTAGCCTCAGGGGAAGTGCTATGGATCCGCTGTTATCGGGAGATCATTCGAGTTGCAGAAAAGTTATCAACGCTTTTGAGGGGAGAAAAAATCTGTTACAGCCGGTCCCAGTGGCCGCACGGTCTGAGGTGTAGGTCTGCAGCCGCTCGCCTGCTGAGATTGTGGGTTCGAATCCCACCGGGGGCATGGATGTTTGTTGTGAGTGTTTGTGTTGTCAGGTAGAGGTCTCTGCGACGAGCTGATCCCCCGTCCAGAGGAATCCTACCGACTGTGATGCGTCGTTGTGTGTGATCTAGAAACCGCGTGAATGAGGATGCCCTGGCCCAATTATTATAACTGCCGAAAATCGAAAGTCGATTTCTCAGTTGTCCAGCACGTAGCCTCGTCATTACATCGAGTTTGTATCAGATGAAACACTAAAAATAAAGACAACCGGACAAAGGAAACATCAAAAATAAATTTAGTGTCAATCAATATCACACGCTAGGCACGTGCGGCGCGTTCGTGTAACCACTGTGCCGTGGAAGTATTAGATATTCTTAGTGTGTGTTAGTAGCCTGGTTGTCCAGCATGCATAGGACATGCGTCATATTGTACTGGCGTCTGTGGTCTGTCCGCCTCTGCCGCATTTTTCCACATCATTTCAAAACGGCACGACTTCCGTAAAAACGTTCTTACAATTAAAGTATGTATTTTCATTCTCTCCACAATTTTTGTCTAAAACATTTCACACTTTAAGAAGAGCTCAGCGAAATATTGTCATAAGTTTACATATTGTCATAAATTTACATTATGTATTCATGTAAAGTACTCGTTGTTCTTGTCGGAATTTAATGAAACAGACTTTCTTGAAAGATTTTCAGAAAATCCTCATACATCAAGGAAGTGTGTCATCCCCGTTGTGTGTGTGAAACTTGGAAAATTGTATGTAGTCAGACACAACTGTGTCACATGAGGTGTATTTAATGACTGTATAATGGACAACTACATGTTTCGGCCTGTACTGGTCATCTTCAAGTTGTCTTACTATAAGAATGCACGCGCACGTGCGCGTGCATTCTTATAGTAAGATCTTAAGTTCCCCTAAGACAACTTGATAATGGCCAGTACAGGCCGAAACATGTAGTTGTCCATTATACAGTCATTAAATACACCTCATGTGACACAGTTGTGTTTGACTACATACAATTTTCCAATTCTCATACATCAAATTTCATGAAAATCCATCCATTGGAAGCTGAGTTGTTCCGTGTGGAGAGACGGCCAAATGGACAAACATGACAAAGCTAACAGTTGCTTTCAGCAATTTTGCGAACGCGCCTAATACCTCTTTTAGAATTTTGACGCCATTTCGTACCGTCACCAATTGACAACTCGTGTATTAAACGAGCAGAAAATAATCGACCTCATTCCCTGCAGGTAACGACAACCCAAGCGTGACTATTGCTTCCTCCTCCATCTAATGAGGAAGGCAGAAACGATCCAGTGTCTATACACGTATTATGTTGTGACTGGTCACACATTCAACTAACCTCAGCCACGTGCAGAGGAGCAGACAAAATAAATATGCTAAATGTAGCTTAACCTTTACGTTCCCCCTACATTCGTTCATGGTAAAGTTCACTGACGGACAGACAGACATGCAATATTTCACTTCATTTTAGTATAATCCTGCCATCATCTATACGAATTCTCCGAAAGCAAAGTTAAAACTGGAATTCAGCGACACTAGACAAGGCTCGCAACCAGTTCACAGAACTTTCGCGTGATTTGAGGCCTCCGTTGCGAACTAGATGAGAACTGGACTCTTCTGGGTTATCATGTAGCGCGTAGTGGCAATTTTTTGGATTCTTGACCCTTAAGGATCCGATAGGTTGTCCCGAAACGTCGGTGAGAAATACCACTACTCGATACGTAATAACACAGGACAGCGCAGTTCTCGCACAAGACCTTTGCTTGGGGCAGAGCGTTGGTTTTCGTGTAACGTAAAGTGATAAGATGTAACTGTCTCAACATGTTTCGGGCATCATTATGCCCATCTTCAGGAGAACAAAGACCGTGTGTTACTGCATGTGGTGTGTGCGCTGGTTCTGCTGGATGTGGTTGGTAGCGGTTGGGGCGCTGCGTTGTAGGGTGCGAGCAGTACTCGCATGCAGTAACACACGGTCTTTGTTCTCCTGAAGATGGGCATAATGATGCCCGAAACATGTTGAGACAAATGTTGATAATAAACATCTGATTGTTGCATCTTGTTGGTTTTCTCTCTCTCTTCACAATGATATGATGTAGTCTAGCAGCACTGAATGGGTATAATTGTAACACATTTCCAAAGACTCAAGAGGAAATGATTAAATGTTCTCTTTCAGATATTTAAGGTACTAATTAACTTCCGGATCAACTTAATCGTTTGTGTAAATAAAATCGAAACAAGGCTTGTAAAGATACTATTAAGTAGCTGTCATCAATATCTATACAAACGGTAGGAAAATTCCACACTAAAATAAATCTCGTATACTATTACTTCTAAATGGAATGAAATGTTCAAATATTTACAACCATTCAGACATTACAAGCCTATAATAACATCACAGAATAGAGAACAGACCTGTCTTTGTTCGCTTACATTATGTACGGCAAAGAAAACGAAAAAAATATATAAACTTTCTACACGTTTATGTTGTATCCATTACAGCAGAGCCTCGTCAAGCTTCGAATCCTGTGATCAAGTGTTAACCACCAAATTATCACGTCACTAAGATGAACAACAAAAGCCATTGAAGCGCCCATATCTCTTCACGCGTTCATATACTTTCCGTGTAGGAAGACAACAAAGAACGCCGTGTTGTAAGAGTGATTAGCGGGATATATTGCTGTTCTGTGTGAGTAGAAAATGAGTTAGGAGAAAACTAATAATGCATTTAAATTTTTATTTCGTAATATTTGTGTATCTTAGTATTTTTGTCTCTTTCATTACGGCGGTATTCCTCCGTCGTCTTTTGTGTGTTTCTTGTGATCCTTGAAGTCACCTTATATGAGAGGGTTTATGAAAACAATGAAATCACTAGTTCTTGTGGAACTGCTGGCAACGTTGTGTAGGATTGAGCTAAATACATAAACCCCTTCCACAACGTAGTCACGAACAAACAATTTGTACTCGGAAAAGAATGTACATATTCATGACGGGATGTAACGAGTTCTCACCCAACTGTCATAAGGATTGACTTTATTCTCAATAGATTGTTTAAAATATTGTACAAAAATCACGGTCCTTTTAGATACGTAAAAAAAATTTCTCTTTAAAAAAATGTTTAACGTAGACAACCCAGATTTACAAACTGCCTGTCGCAGTGGCCAAGCAGTCAAATACACCCACTCTCTGGGTCTAAGTTATTTGGATGTCTAGGTAACAGGACTCGCAGGCTTTCATTTCGGTGGGCAGCATTAGACTATTCTGTCTCAGTGTTATTCGGTAAAAATAAGAACTTTGAGATAGGCGACAGCCTTATTATACTTTAGACGCCTAACTTCAACTATAGTTGACGTACCGCACCGCTAACCTCCAAATTTGAATTTTATATATTTATTCAACAAATATAGGTACCGAATATTTTAAACATGGTGTATACTCTCCGTATTTTTCTCTCCAAAATGCAGTTTGTTTCATAATTCTAATGTGTTTGGTTCCTGTATTATTCACATTTTATATACAGGGTGTGCTAAAATTAAAAAAATAATTCCGGCGCCAAAAGGTTAAATATGTAAGCTGATCCCATCGGCCACGCGGTCTAAGGCGTGGGTCTGCGGCCGCTTTCTTGCTGGGATTGTGGGTTCGAATCCTGCCGAGGAGTGGATGTTTGTCTCTTATGATTGTTGTGTATTGTCAGGTGGAATTTTCTACTTCGGACTGATCACTCATCCAGAGGAGTCCTACCGAGTGTTTTGTGTCCAGTGAGTGTGAACACGAAGCCTCGTAATTGGAGGCCATGAATGGAATCGGGCCGTAGCGCCACAAGGGAAAAATAATTAAGTACGTAAATTTCCTTTTTTTCGAAATCATTTTTACAAACCTGAACTTTTAATAGGGTTACGTTACAAGGAGAATACACTTCCGAAATTCTTAAGAATCCATGCCGCACGCCAGTGTGGCGCATGCGTACAGACACTGAACATTTACTTCATAAAAACGAGTTAGTTTTATTGGCCTCTATGGAGAAAATGGACGGTGAAATATTGCAAGTGTTCGTATTGAAATAAATGGCATCAAGAAGAAATGCAGACTACGTAAGAAACGTAGAAAGAGCCAACTTGCACTCAGAAACGGAATAAGAGGAATCCTTAAACTGTATATGCATTTACGTTGACAAAAACTAAATGGCAACTTATTTTAATTTTTGAAGACTTTCACCGCACCGGCTGGATTAAGAGCAAAACACCAGAACCGTCGGTAATGTAACCAACCAAGTACACACGTTAAAATTCACAACTGCACTCTATTTACTTGCTCCTACTTTTTCGCCCTACAGGTTACGTTTAGATACATTCATAAGGGCACTCAAGCTTTTACACCCGTCTAAAACACATTAAGGCCTGTCCTTATATTAACTAATATCGTATTCATATTTGACTTACAGGTCTAAAAAAATCACTTGAATTATTTGCTACATGATTATATATGCAACTGGTTTGTTAAAATAAAATATTATACAAGATATTGCATGGTTTTGCCCACTACTTATAAATGAAAAACCCTTTCTCTCTCCCCGCTTTTCTCTCTCTCTCCCCATTTCTCTCTCTCTCTCTATGTATATATATATATATGTGTGTGTGTGTGTGTGTGTCTGCGTTTGGTTATATGTGTGTATAAGTCTCTCGTCATTTTTGTGCAAAATACCGTCTATTTACTAAAATTAATTCGTCTTAACTTAGCCAATATTGTGTTAAACAACTTTACCTTATCTGCAAACCAATGTATTACAGCCTTGCATCACCCTCGAAATCCTCAGTTAGTACAGCGTCATTCAATAATTTATTACCGACGCCAATACTGATGGAACATCCATTAGAGGTCCAGCAGGCCTGATGTATCACGCCTTTAGGCTCTTTTCGTTTCGGCACGAATATCGTTATGTAATAAGGCACAACTCGGTAAAAGGCTCTTTAACATGAAAGGCAGGAATGGCGATGGGGTCTTTTATTCCAACATTGTGCAACTTCTTGTAATATAGACCTAGGAAATATAAAAAAGATTTACAAGCTGTCTAGAAGTAGAGTACATTCTACATATTCGTGACTAATTGGAAGGAATAATACAACGATCACGAACATCGGAATCACAGATACCAGAATTATGAATACTACAATAGAGTTTTAATATAAGTTATCTACTTTGTTCCAAGAACTTACGAAATATCCGTAACAAAAGAATAAAATAACCCAAAAATCGTATTAAAGTGAGTGCCCACATTTAACACACCACAAATACATTATATCGCTCATTTGTGACAACAGTGTCACAACTCAAAATATGATTTTTCAGGAGAAACTTTTAAACGTTTCGAAGTGCTATAATTTTCTACGAGTGCAACGACGACACAACTGCTCTCCAGCGGCGAGTTTTGCAAACTGCGTTATGACACTATACCTGTTCACAGTGCATCTACAAACGTTTCTTTCTATACCAATAACTCAAAAACGCCAAATTTTGAGTTGTGACACTCTTGTCGCAAATGAGGGGTATGTTAGAACAAGACTTTAATTTCATACAGCACTAATTTAAAAATCGTCACTTAAGAGAGAGATAGACTGAGCTTAAAATGGTCCTTGGAATAGCAGGAGAGCGTTGGATGCCAAATTTCCAACCACCTAGTGACATCAAAATTCGTCGTATCCAGCCACGAAAAATCAAGTCAAGGATTTTTAAACAGCTGATACCGAAAGGTCGATGCCCATAACTTCAACGTCGACTAAATATCAAGGCTGCAGAGTACCCTGTTCTTCAGTACTATATCGACGTCCTCGTTATTCTTCTAACCTCACTTCACTCATACGTGTGGCCGTGTAATTTACCTGACGCATCAACAAGTTGAGTTACAGGCTAGAGGTTACAAATGGTGAAGAGAAGTTACAGACAGGCTGTCTCAGTAAGAGTTGTTATGCATCTTACACTTTCTACAAATAGTCGCTTGGACTTCGAATTTCAAATGCGTGCGATGCATCTGGCAACTGCAAGGACATTATTTTATTTAACAACTCGCGTCACTTCACAGAGACCAATATTCCGATCTGCCGTCGGCTTGGGGTTAGCAAATTTTTGTTTAATTTAATACAGTTCATAGTAGGTTGTTGTTCACTGTATTACAGAGAGTGCTACAAAGTTTAGTTCAATGTATTGCAGTTAGCATTAGGTTTGGATTCACCACATTTAAATGAGGACCTGTTATTTGCTCAATACGACCGCAGAAACGCGTCACACCTAAACAGCCGTCTGTACACTGCAGGTCGGTACCGTATAAAGCGAAAAAGGGAGGAGAGTAGCGAAAGTTTACAAATAAAATAATGACCTTACAGAAGCCTGAGGCAACTAATTGACTTGTTGAAAAGCCAATGGTCATTAATTCAGAAAATTCCTGTCTTTATGTAACTTGAAAGTCTATTGCAGTTTTCGCAATAGCCAAACATTTGACTGCATTCTGAGTCTGTTTAAATCGGCCCGCAGGGCAACTTTATTTCTTTAGGGCCCATTTTGATATTATTCTATAACCAACATCTAGGTCTCCAGAAAGGTGTCTTAAATACTGAGCCTGCTGATTTGTTCCGTCAGTCCTACAATATCACGGCAAACAGCAGAAAAACAACCACGTGACCAACATACATAGAACATAACGGCTCACTAATTACAATGCATTATTGTATGAAACATTATTTGGAAATTATTAAGAATGAATGCAAAATAGTTTATGCTGAGACAACAAGTAATAAATTAAAGACTACGTAAAAAGAAGCAGCAGAAAACCTTTGGGCTACATTCGAAAGGAATCTATGTGAATGTCACCCTGTCCCAGCAAGAAAGGAAAAGTTCTTGGTTATCCATAAATATTCGCATTCTTTGCACCTCCTTTATGTACAACGCATAACGTCCAGACTTTTTTGATAATTACTTTGGATAAGATGCCTTAAGTTCGATATGTGTAGGAGCTATGCAGCTACAGGCACAGTACATGAAAATGACAACAGACTAACGAACTATAGACCTAAAAATACATTTCAGTCAAAATGTTTATTTTTGATTATTTATTAATTTATTTTGAAGTTCAGAAATTTTTCAGCTACTTTTATGTGCACATAAAAGCCCGTTAAGTAACATATTGTTAATAAAGAGCTGAACAGAAATTTTAACCAAATGACTTTTCCTTAGGGGCTTTTAATTTGTCCGCTCAGAGAGAAGATAATTAGGAATGATGATTAGAAAGTAATAGCATAAGTCTGTAAATCGATAGGAATGTTTCTAGCGGGGGAAATTTATCGTCTTATGAATTTATTATCGAATTAATCATTAATAATCTTTAAAGACGTTTTATTTCATAAAAACATTTAAACTCTGCTCTTGTAGCCAAAATTTAGGTGTGATTAATTTGAATGAACACGATAAAATCTCAGTTGTGAACCCAACGTATTGTCTAGTCACGAACTCAGAATACTGTTTTGTTCTGAATTTTGAAATGACTCCACGAATTTTGCATAAGACTTGTGCATCTCAAGTAGAAGCGTTGTGAAACATCCATTAGCCGCACCCAAATGAAAGGCAAGAGTGTACACTCCAATACGGAGTTCCTAAGGCAATTAAGAAATAACTCCATGCAATGAACAACATACGTTATGCCTGTAAATGAAATAATATGTAATTCAATAAAACTCCGCTTCGGGTAGTAAAATAAAGCTGAGTGGGCCAGTGAAGAGCCTGAAATGATGAACCAGCCTGCAGTGCTGTTTCTTCATGTTTCAGTCAAGGACTAATATGTGAGGTGTTAATGGAGTTCAGTTAGCACCTCGATTCCAACAGTACGTCCGCCATCTCGGCCACATCGACAATCCAGAAGCTAAGTTAGGTGCATATGTAAGGTTTTAATTCTTCTTAATTGTTGTCACAAATTGTGTTGTAAACTCAAACCTTTATGTCTGGAATTATACATACAACACTTTCTCTATTCAGAAGCATGTCATTTTTTTATCTACCTATGCCTCATTAATAATTTAGGTACGGTAGTTGCTGTGAAAGCTACTGAAGATAGTTCAACGTAAGTAAGGTTAAAAACGTGTCATTCATTTATACCTTCTTTTGAACAAACACCAGTTACAGACACCAGATTCTGGTAACATTGATATCATCCTAACACAATGGACACAGGTATACCTTTATGCAAAGAAATTAAGTGTATAATAAGTTTACAAAAAACCTGGAGAGAAAACAGTTTCAGTGACAGTTTTACATCACAATTCCTACGCGTATTAGCCTGGTGTCGAGACCAAGTCTCAGGGATGAGATGCCAGGCGCTTAACTACTTGACCAATGGTACAATTGACGAGCTGATAAACATACACAATAGATTTATTACTGAAATTATTATAATAATTATGTATAATTTGATGGTGAATGTTTAATTCGTTTCATTTCATTTCAAAATTTTAATAAGAATGTATAGTTTGATGATGAATAACTAATAATAACAAAATAATAACAGTTCAACTCATTTCTTTGTCTATTTACTTAAGCGTTAAATTAACAGCCTACAGGCAATTACAAAGAAAGCGCGAATAGAGATAGAACATAAAAAAACAAAGTAAGATCGAATACAGGGAAAAATATAAGAAAAAATAAGGCTTTAATATGAATTTCATTATAAGTGAAATTTAAATCGCACGAAAGAAGAACGACTGTGAAAATGAAAATACTTACACCATGAGCCACAAAAACATTCAATAGTGAGTACAGTATTTTAGTAAACTAAAAATTGAGTAGAGAAAAAAATTCTCTAAATTTTTAATAATAATAATAATTATTATTATTATTATTAATACTATCAACGTCATTATTAAGGTTGAATATTTGGCTAGACGTCGTGGAAAAAACACATTGAATTAAGCAAAGCAAGAACAAGTAATAATAGCAATAACAATAAGAAACAATTAAATTTTTAATTTAAAATTAACATAATTAAATAAATTAATTTTCACAAATTTCTATTAGAAAAAATTAAGTAATAAATTATTAAACAAAATCCGTTTTCTCCTAATTATATCAAAGTCTCTACAGACGGAGTCAACAGCTGTTGCGACTTACAGAACCAACAATAAACAAAGCGAAATCTTTTAGGTTTCAAATGGACACACGAAGGCTGAGGTTTTTCTGAAAGGAATGTAAAATTTTTAGTCCATTTTAAACACATATAGGGAAAAGCACTACTCGGTGGAATGTCACAGTGCATAAGGAATGAAGTTTTATACGATTTAACACAGTTGTTTAATTATACTATAAACTTTTGAAAAACCATAAACACAAATACATAATAAATTCAGCTGCGTATTTCCAAGCTTACTGTAGCAAACAGAAGTAATTACATTCCACACAACAGAGGCGTATTCTACCTCAGAGCTAACTAAGGTAACACAAAGCATTAGGCGACTGTCTAGAGAGGAAAACAAAAACGTAAGTTACTAAATCAACAAACTATCCTAGTGACGTAGGAATACGTACGAGCAATATGATAGTGAAAATGAAAATGAAATCAGTGTGTATAATAAAAATTCAAACAATTTTTGTACGAAACCAAATAAATTACATAGTCTGGAGAATTAGATAATTTGGTCTTGTTAATATTAAGTTTCATAAAGTAAGGGCTGCAATATCCACAAAAATAATTAATATCAGACTAAAGCAGAATACTGTCAAGAAGGGACTTTAATTCTTAGAAAAAATTTCACGAACAAAAATAAGTTTACTCGCAAATAAGGTCAATAAAGAAACGGTGAAAATAAAAGGCCCCAAGTGTGATCCTTGTAGCCTATTAGATAGCATTAGGAAAGGCAAAGGAGCACCAAAATGAAGGGCAAGAAACATTCTGTTGTTTTTTTTAAGGCATCCAGATAAGCTCTAGGATCAATAAACTCTTTTACCACTTAGGGAACGGAAGGAGATTTCGTCGGGATAGGGACGCCGATTTGTGAATCTCTTCACTCGCCTCTCTTTAGCGCCAAGTTTTGACTTAGTTGTTTAGTGATTACTTACAGTCTCCCCAACTTCATAGCATAGTGCTTAATTAAATCTCTTTTCCCTCACGTTAGAACAGACATAATGGTATGAATATGCACTTAAAATCCCACTATTAGTATAGATTGAATTCGTGGGTAGAGCTTATTACGAAGTAAAGTTGAGTGAGAACGTAAGTGAATTATTGTTATTTTTTTCCTGCGTAAATTTGAATCACGTCTTGTCAAATTCTCGCCCAGGTTCAGTCGCAGCTGCAGACATGTTAATTATGTAACGCTGATGTTTTCCACTGGAGAGGTTTACAAAGAACCGTTACATTGTGCACGTGTGTGTGTGTGTGTGT
>Ga0123354_10003700_pt1 | contig 21259 bp, 19 predicted proteins | sample TergutLab28metaG_2_FD_97872 | JGI IMG/M metagenome (GOLD analysis project Ga0123354, IMG submission 97872) | Labiotermes labralis P4 segment gut microbial communities from Petit-Saut dam, French Guiana - Lab288 P4 | ecosystem: Host-associated > Arthropoda: Insects > Digestive system > Gut ... | reverse complement strand
GCTAATCTTGGAAGACCGCCGGATTTCGGCTAAATCAATAGCTGAGCAACTGGGCATCTCACGTGAGCGGGTTGGGTCCATCATTCATGAAGATTTGGACATGCGGAAGCTCTCCGCGAAGTGTTTCCCGAAATGCCTCAACGCGGATCAAAAACTTCATCGGTGCCAGTCGTCTGAGCAACTTTTGGAATTTTTTTGGCGCGATTCGAATGATTTCCTGTCGCGATTGTTGACCATAGACGAAACCTGGTTATATCACTATGACCCGAAGACAAAGCAACAATCATTGGAGTGGCGACATAACGGCTCACTCCGCCCCAAAAAATTCCGAGTGCAAAAATCCGTTGGAAAAGTTCTGGCCTCGATTTTTTGGGATCAAGACGGCATCCTTCTCATTGATTATCTTCCAAAGGGCCCAACTATCAACGCGGAATATTACTCATCTCTGCTGATGCAATTGAAGGACATTTTGAAGGAAAAGGGTCACCAAGGTGGTCTTGTTCTTGCACGACAATGCCCCGCCTCACCGGGCACTTGCAACCCAGAAGAAACTGGCCTACCTGGGCTTCCAGTGTCTTGATCACCCACCTTATTCTCCGAATCTGGCGGAGATCTGGTTGGACGGACAACCTTTTGATTTTTTTTTTTGAGTGGCTTGCAAAAGTTAGAGCAACGGGCTAAGAAGCGTATTGAGCTTTGCGGGGAGTATGTTGAATAAATCCCGAGTTTGGTCGCTGTAGCTTATTTCCTTCCTGGTCGGGCTAAGGTCTTATCAGCACCCCCTCGTAGTACTTCCGTTTTCCGGCAAAATATAAATATTCCATTGATATTCGTAGGTAATAAACTTCTTCACATAATTAAACTTCTGTACAGAAACTTTACTTAGTCAAGTAATTACTTGATAAAGTGATCAGTCACTGAGTTTAAAGATTTGATGTTTCTCCTCTTAAAACATAGTCAATATCTTGACGCCTCTGTAGTCAAAACTCCAGGAGGTATTTTGTATGACTTTAATTTACTTATATACACATTAATTGTTATAAAAATGGCTTAATATATGTTAAAACTTGCGTTATATCTGACATGTTTTATATCAGAAACGACAAGGCAAAAAGAAAATAAAGAATATTTCTGATTCTACTGTGAAGTAACTGGAATTTCCAATATCTAATAAATTGTGAGGAAAGAATTTCATTCCATTTAAATCCAACCTAAAATTTCAATATAATGGGCATATATGTTCGATCTCAAATAACTCTTACCGTGTAGACTTACAAATGCAATTAAAAAATAGTTGGTACAATTTTTTTTTTAATTTTCTGAGCGCTTTTAATCTACAAATATGAAGTCGTTTTCACGAATAACACCTTTCACTAACACATCATTTCTTGAAGAAAGTGTATTATTTTAGGGTCGTATGATCAAAATGATGTTTTATCAACAACTTTAGTGTAGGCGTAGGTCTACTCATGTAAACGTCAAAAATCAAGGGAACGAGCATGCCTTGGCGTCGAAAGCCGTCGTTGTGGCGCCAAGGACGTGCTTGAAGATATCTTGCACGTGTAACTAGTTTCACTCAAAAAGCGTGGTTATGTTGGTTGTTATCCTGTATAACACCGACTGCTGGTAACGAACTTTCCACGAGCAACTGCAGAAACACACTCGTAATATATATTTTGAGATCGTGGAATATGTGTAAAAGATATATGTGTTTCGTATACTCTGATTATACCTAACGCAATTCAAACTTTTTTAGATTTTAATTCTGGTTTGCAATTTTTGAGCATGAAGAAAACCTTCAGATTTTTGTATAGAGTCTGACGATATGAAACAAAATTTGCAAACAAGAACACTCTTTTAAGAATGAGCATTGTTACTGCAGATATGTTAATCTTGGGTATTGTGTCCTTAAATATACGCTTAAAGGCCGTCAAAATTCCGGTAGATAATTTAGGAAGATTCGAACTTGTCTATCAACGGGACAGCAAGAAGAAAGGCACAATTTTTACAAAGTTTCGAATACCCTGGAGATGTCAATTTCTGTTTTACCACTGCAAGAACTTGGCGGGATAGCGTCGTCGGTATAGTAATTAGGCTACGGGTGGGCGGCCGAGGAATCGTGGTTCAAGTGTCATCAGGAGTAACAGATTAACTATTCACTGAAGCATTCTAAGCGGCTGGGTACAGTTTGCCCTGTAACATGCCATGAAGGCACAGAGGGGTGAGGGGGGGGGGGGGGGGTTTTGGGCCCCGCACTTTTTTTTCAACCTTGACGCTAGATGGAAGCGGGTGACAAACGCCGCGTGACGGCCGCTTTACGCCCGGGAAAGTGCCCGGTGGACCACACAACATGCAGTTTAGTGGGTACTGGCGGTCCTTCACTGACTACAGCGGTTGATGCGTGAAGCTGACCACTCAACTCCATCTAAGACCGAGATCAGGAATTCGTGAAGCTGTACCTGCACTCCCCACACGCACGCCTTTATGGTGCTTGTTTAAAAACAGGGGCGGTAGTATCTTTTAAGTATTTGCATACAGTTACGGACACGAAGATAAATAACATCTGTGTCATTATTTCGGATAAAACATAGCATTTAATGCTGCGTTGTGTAGCTAACAATTTGACATTGTGTCTGCTTTTCTGCGGAACGGTGATCTCATGTTTCTACTAAAAGCCTTTGCATTTTCTGTCTTCCTTCTACTCTCTTTTTGGTTACTCTCCATTGCGATGTAAGGAAGGTGGTGGGGGGTGTTGTTTAGATGTTGTTGTGTTCAAAGTTAGTGAAACTCAGCTTCGGAGTTTGTGGGTGTTGGGGGATCAGGGCAAACAGCGCAGGCGTGTCTAGTCCGCAACAAAATGCGAGAGTCCAAAGCAGGAAGTGTTCAGTTGGGGTCCTGACGCCCGCCTGTCCTGTCAGGTTGTTGTTAACGGCCTAAACAACTTCTCCGCTGTCGCAGATAACACGCCGACGAATGATATACAATGCCAACTAAAAGAGCACTTTGTTACTCAAGCGATTGGTTGTCGATGTTAGTACCATTGGGAGTACGGTCTGGCTGTAATGATCTTACGGCCCTGTTTTAAGAACAAACAAACGTGAAATAATACTTTCAAAACCACAAATATATGTTTTTATACATTTAACAGTCACACACAACAAGCTACTTGAAAACTGTTATAACATTTCGAACCAACAAATTCACGCAGTTTTATTAACGCCACAATATTACAACACACCAGGAAACTAAAAACGTTATTTCTGGCGACTAGTTTTCGGCTGTAAGATCGAGCTCTCATCAAGCAACTACACACGAACAGAGCCGAAACTAGTCGCCAGAAAAAAGTTTACAAGTAGTCTGTTGTGTGCGTGATTGATTGTTGAATAAAAACGTACATCTGTGATTTGATACACTAACGGGAATGTTTTATATCGAGAAAAGTTGTAAATATTTACTTTTGCAGGCCATATATTGACATGACGCCCACAGGACAATTAGGCCTACATAATAGGGCTTAAAATCAAAATATAAATATTCACAAAACGGGGCCTTGCCTTGCAGAAAAAAAAATCTTGATGACAGCTCGCGTCTCGATGTTGAAATCGCGCGCGTCGTCTGACATGCTTGCTTTCAGCCTCTGTAGCAAGAAAAAACTTGCAATTCGGCAAATGAACAGACACCTCTTTCCAAAAACACTATCGATTCCGTCCTACGACATCGGGAAGTAGGTTGGGCTAAGGATTTATCAGCACCCCCTCGCACAAGTAGTAGCTTGTAAATAACGTACTGTCACACTAGTGGAGTTTCGCGCTTCACACGAGAAATAAAAAAAATCATATGTTAGAATAATACCAAATAAATATATGTTGAATGGAAGCGAGTTGAAAGGAACGTACAGAATTATAAATAGTCGCACTGCTATCATTCCATATCAAGTTACCAGGCTCAACTTAAAACTAAATATATTACTATGCATGTGTGTATTAATGCATGTATGCCGCAGTTTCTTGTTTATGCTCTACTTGAAAGGTACGCAGTCAGTGTAGGTGCAGAACACCGCACAGAATCCAAGATACAACATTCCTGGAGTTAAAATTTTACAATTTTTTTATTCTAAAATAGGAACTACGGTAGTACGTTATAGTGTGACTAGATGTGGGGCAGAAATGTTTATGTAGCTGTTAAGGAAAAATGTGTGACTTCGGTCTCCGAAAGTGCGCGGCGTACTGAGAGGAATTCGAGCCTTTTGTACGCGTTATTGATGGAAATTTTACTTTGCACATATTATTTGGGGTGTTGAAGGAAGATTGCAAAATGCCACCGAAGTATTTTTACTAATATGTGACCTCTTCCTTATACTGAAGTTTATAAATTGCACATTTTTAGTTATCCATTTTTTTCATTGCGTAACAGCCCCTAGTGGACCTCCTCAGTACGGAGGCTTCACGATCACACACCACACTCGGTAGGACTCCTCTGGGCGAATGATCCGCCCGACACAGAGACCTGTACCTGAAAACACACAACACTCACAAGAGAGAGATATCCATGCCTCCGTCGGGATTCGAACTCGCTATCCCAGCAAGCGATCGGTCGCAGACCCACGCCTAAGATCTGCGACCACCGAAATCGGCACTTATCCAATTAATTTTCCTAAACTGAATCTCCTCTTCTGACGTTACAGTGTCTGGTGCCACCTACTAATTTCTGGGTCCGAAAAAAAGAACTATTCTCAATTAATGGACATTTGTGGCACTGTGACACTGTGTCTCCACACACTAACCTAGCATGAGGTATTGCCCGTCCCCAGTCTTTTATTCGAGTGCAGGAACTCATAGTTACCGAAAATCCTCATGTCGTGTGTACAACGATATAAAGCACAAGGTCCACAACCTAACACTCTTTAATTGGAGCCTATTGTTCCATCGTCAGGGTGATCTGGAATTTGCTGTCTCCGTGTTCGACCGTCCAAAGACATTAGACATTGTGACCACTCTGATTTTCGTGTAGCCAATTACTTGTGCATTGTAAATAATTTGATGTGAAATTTTCCCCTTGTAAGTCGTCTACTTACACTAACAGAAGACGCGATAGCTCAGTCAGTACAGTGACTATACTAGGGGCTGCAAGGGCAGGGTTTCGAATTCCGGCAGGGGCAAGAGATTATTCTCTTTTCCAAATCGTTCAGACCTGCCCCGTTGTCCACCATCCTCCTATTCGCTGTTACCGGGTTTTTTTTCTGAAATGTAAAGCGGCCGGGGCGTGAAGTAACCTCTCAACTTTATCTAGCACCGAAGTTAATAATCAGTGGATCTGTACGTATACTCCTCTCCATGTATTCCAGTTGTGGGCAGCGACAGTCTTACTTTTTACCCACAAAGAACGAGACAGGCAATGTACTCGTACATAAGATGAAACACTGAGGCGCGTTTGTGCAACCACTGTTGTAGTGGAAAAGCAATGATTATTACACAACGTGAGTGTGTGTGTGTGTGTGTTTGTAGCCTTTGGTATCCAGCATGCAATGCACATGCGCCATCTGTGGCCTGTACGGCTGTGTAATATTTTCCACGTTATCACATAAACGACACGATTTTCGTGAAGTAGTTATGGAATATAAAATACGTGCTTTGATTTTATCAAAAAACGTTTGTCTGAAACATTTCTCGTTGTAAGAATTCAGCGAGATATTTTCATAAATGTACGTAGGTATGCATGAAACGTACCAGCTATTCTTGTTGGGTTTTAATGAAAATAGAATTTTCATGGCTGATTTTCGAAAAATACTCAGATATCAAATTTAATGAAAATCCGTCCAGTCAGAGCGGAGTTTATTCATGCGGACAGCCAGACGGACAGGCGGGCAAAGAGGCATGACGAAGCTAACAGTCACTGTCACAGTTCTGCGAACTCGCCTAAAAATGAAGGCATGAGATTATGTACCGAAACAAACTGAAACTTGAAAGTTGTGAGACAGTGCAACATGTGGGCAGCCATTCATGTTCTTCGATTTACATTACGCTGGTATTATTGCGACACGTAAGCAATGAAACATACATGCTTCGAGACGAACATTCTTTTGACGCTCTGTCGGTCCCACTGCATGCCGTTTCCTTTCGCTCGGTTAGTCCACAGAGAAGCACAATAGTGTAGCCAGACGATGTGTTGTTCTTGTCCTGTCTGTTATTTACTTGGGGCACTGGGTGGTTTTCTTCCCTATGCTGCCTTGCCACAAAGTAAACAACACTTATTGGATAGAGGGAAGGAAAGGAGGGAAATTAAGCATACGAGGTATTTCTCAAGGAAATGTCCTCGTTCATCTTAGGATAACATTGAGGTAGGGGTGGGAAACGTGTCAAGTGCTCGTAATGTTCTTCCACAGTCTTACTCGGTACAAATCGACGTAATGTTAAGCTCTTGTTCAATTATTAGTACAGATAAAAGTGACGGTATCAGTACAGGATCGACCGAGACTTCTCATCATCTTTCAGGTTTTATTTCGGTCGTAGTTTACAGAAAGACGCTGTCGGCAGTTTAGATAACGCTGTACCAAGCGTTACGTTTAGTGAATATTGAATTGGTTGGGATGTGAAGGGAAATGGTAATAAGGTAAATGATGAATCTGTCCCTGTCTACTCTTTGAAGACTTATAGTGGGTGGACGTATAGCTGCATTTATTCTTAACCTCGAGACTAGATGGAGATGAGTGGATAGCTTCACGCCTCGACCACTTTAACCCCTGGAAACCCCGGCACCCATTGAATAGGAGGCTAGACTGCCCCCCTGGACCTTACAGGTAATAGAAAAATTTCGTGCCTCTACCTGTATTCGAACACCGGACAGTCCAACGCCTAGCCTGGTCGAAATACCGGCTACGCTAGGAAGTGGCTGGACGTAATTACAGATTATACCCCTACAATTGTTGGAGGGACTGAAAGAAGCATACTGTCATAATATTCTGTTTACGGACCAAGTCAGGAGCATTACTGCTTGAGCCATCGTGCTCGGTTTTAGTGCATGAACAATTGACAAGTAGTTTGAGACAGTCTTCTTAATTCATCATCTCAGCATATTACAATTAAATTGTTATGCTTTTGTTTAGCTTGCCTTCATTTCCTTTATGTCAAATTTGCTTGTATGATGAAGTGACAAGATAAACCCAGAATAATAAGATGCAGTCACGTGGGACACTGTAGTTTGTAGATTCTAAAACACAACATGATGTTGTTCGGTTCAGCGGTGGGAGCAGTGTCACTTCGCTCAACTCTGCCAAATCACTTCTCTGAAAAGGCAACTAATGGGAAGGAAGGGCGCAGTAATGGAAGATAATAGTGTTGGGAAGTCGGTGAGGGTCCAATGGTCGTTGTTCACGTTAGGCTTTGTATCTTCCTAAGACCTTGTGTACTGCATAACCGCTAATATTCTCGTATATTCGTAACATTAGGTAGTGTGTCACACAAACCTGCAACAATTATTTTTAGAACATTCTGCGGAATACTTCAGTGATTAAATATCCTTCATACTTCATACATTTTGTCTAGCTAACATAACATGTTTAGAGTATACGTCACAGAAAGCATGAAGTATTTTATCTCCGTTTTTTCCTTTTATAAAATTGTAGCACTACCCTACGATGGCCGTAATTACCGGCCGAAACCTGTCGTAGTGAATGTGACGAATTAATGAATATACAATCATTTATGGTGCTGTATTGATCGGAAAACAATAAATAAACATGGATACAGTATTTCTTCCTGTAGTTCACTGTTGATTTTGTTTTATTTAAAGTATCACACCTCCGAACCGATCTGAATTCAAAATTATGTTTTCAGAAACCGAAATAACATACTTACATTCATACTTTCAATATCGCGTAATTGTTTATCCCATTTTCAGGTAACATAAGACATGCCTATCGCTGACATTTCAAAACTCTCCATAATATCGCATTGGAAACATAACTGACCTAAATTGCCCTAAGTCTTATGTAAAACAATAACAGATTTAATAATAATAATAATAATAACAATAATAACAATTGTCCTAGACTGTAGGCCCTACTAATCATTCGCCCCCTCCCCCCATTCCGCCAGAATCCAACATTCCCGCTCCCAGTACTTGCAGTTTTGTGTTTTGGTAGCTCCCAGCATTAGCGTAAATTGACGAGGTTTTCCTAACCATACGTACCTTACGTTGTGGCGCGGTTTGCCGTGGTGTTTTCATAACGACCATAGAGCTGCCGGCTCTGTATCCGAACAGCGAAGTTCGATTCCGTGGGCAATTGCGTCAGGTTTCACATATACAGGTCGCCCTGCGGTAACCACCGGGTTGGTTGACATGAAAATAGAGTATCAATTCGTGTATACATACTTTTCTCTGTGATGTGTAGCCTACTACGTAGCAATCAAGGACATGTTGAATACCGAAGTACTTATATCGCCCACCAGTTCCGCCCCCCATCTCCAGCCTGTATTTATTGTAATGAATCTCACGTTCTTAGTGAATATTGGGTTAAAAAACAACCTGATTTATAATATAACCACATTTGTGTAGGGTAGAATACTCGGCATACGAGCAATGTAACCGATACGGCACAGTTCCGCTTTCTAAGCTCGGGGCTGTGCTGGCAGTAGTGTGACTAACAGCTGGGTCATCCAAGCCGAACAGGCCCCAATGGAGGTACCAGAAGAACCCTGTCCTCAGGGGAGTAAACTCCGGTGTAAAATCCAGGCCCCCCAGGTTGGCGGTCGAGCATGGGTTTAACAACCCTACCCAACCCCCAGAAAATGGGGAGGTTATGGCCAGGAAACAGACGGAAGAAACATAAGAGGAAGAAGAATAAGGAGAACAAAATATATATTATCAAAAGTACGCTGTAGGGCAAAAATTCTTTTCTCATCTTGATGGTCAATACGTCAATCTGCACCAAGTCTGGGCCAACTGAAAGGAAGACTGTTATCGCTCGCTTGTTTGCTAACGTCAACCAGTTCCCCCACCGGTGATACTCTAAGTAGCTGGATGTCTACACGCTGACCAGTTTCGAACATGCGGCGTATGAGGAATGTGAATTTCTATTTGCCTGATACAATGAACATTCTGTATACCAGAACGTCAGTGTGCTATATTTATTGTGTTAGCGACTTATATTTCCGGATCTTAATTGCAGTTACCGTCTGCGTTTTAATTATAAAAGTCAATTTATTGCAATTCGCGTGTAAATATTGTAAGTCAAATTACTGCGATACATTAAAATGTTACATGTTTTTTATTTGGTTACACGTTCAGTTTTGTTTGGTTAAACTTTTCTGACATAGCACTGGTCAATAACTTCATCGTTTCCAGCGTGAAATATACTTTGCACAGTATTCCACAGAGCGAAATGTGGTTCGCACGGTATCGCCCAGCTCGAGATATGGTTTGCATGATGTCCCACATCGCGAAATGTGGTTTGCACGGTATCCCCCAGCGCGATATATGGTTTGCCCGGTATCCTCCAGCGCGGGAAATGGTTTGCACGCTGTCCCGCAGCGCGAGATAAGAGTATGTTTTGCGCGGTATCCCCACATAGCGAGGTATGGTTTGCACGGTATCCCACAGCACGAGATATGGTTTGCACAGTAGCCCCCCAGCGCGAGGTATGGTTTGCATGGTGTCCCACAGCGCGAGATATGGTTTGCACAGTAAACCCCAGCGCGAGGTATGGTTTGCATGGTATCCCCCAGCGCGAGATATGTTTGCACAGTAACCCCCCAGCTCGAGATATGTTTTGCACGTTATCCCACAGCGCGAGGTATAGTTTGCACGGTATCGACAAGCGCGAGGTTTGGTTTTCACCCTATCCTACAGCACGAGATATGGTTTGCATGGTATCCTCCAGCGCGAGATATGGTTTGCACGGCATCCCACAGCGCGAGGTATAGTTTGCGCGGTATCCCCAAGCGCGAGGTATGGTTTGCACGGTATTCCACAGAGAGAAATGTGGTTGGCACAGTATCGCCAAGTAGTCAACAAAACTTGTGTGATTTTGCTACAGTCAATCATAATCAAGAATGGGTTATTCTGTTTTATATAGTGATACAAATTTTAAATGGTGACAATTACATGCCACTAAACGTATGGCAGCCTTATAGTACTGTGAACGCGTGAAGTTACGCGCACGTTACGTTGTCGGTGTGTACAGTCAAGTTCAGCAGCAGGGAAGGCTGAGGCGGAATAGACGGACGCTCCTTCGTTAATTCGGGCTTACGCATGATGCTAAGTATTTGTCAGCGTTGGGTTGTCAGTCTTGTCTCCAGTCAATCAGTAATATCATTTCGAACACCATGAAATTTGATGTTCTCAAGACGGCTCATATTAGGAGCAGGCCTGTTGTCTTCTGGGGAATGACGCAATGTATTTTGGTAGAGAAGAAAAACAATTTTAGACAATGTTACACTGAAGGTGGGGACAGCATATTGAAGCGTAAGGTCCTGACTTTTGTACCAAAGTAGCAGGGTTCGCCACTCCAGTAGGCTGCTGCACACATAACACATCTTCCACTGCTTTCTACTGAATGTCGCTGTAAAATGTCTTGCATTGTCTCGTTTTTTTTTTAAGATTTTATGAGAATCAGTGTTACATATGTTATGCCGCTGAAAGATGTAATTACGTAATTATTCATATCGCAAGTAATGTATGTGTGTGAGTGAGTGTGTGTGTGTGTGAGTTCTGTATTGGTATTCATAGTACAGGTTTATTCATAAGTCCGTGAAACATTTAAAAAATTCGCAACAAATAAACTACTCAGCGGATCATGGTAGTTCTTATGCCGATAGAGAGAGAAACTCTCCACTTTTTTTTATTATTTTTTTATTTTTTTATACATATTTCACAGCTGCTCAATGTGTCCAACGTCCAGCTTTGGTAATACGGCAGACATCTGTGTGACAGTCCATCTCGTTCCACACGCGTCTGCATATCACGGTCGACCAGAGCCAGAGCAGCGGTGATACGGTTGCGAAAATCTGGAGATTAGTGGCGAGTGAAGGAACAAAGACAGTGTCCTTCACAAACACCCAGAAGAAAAAGTCGCACGGGGTTAAATCCGGGGACCGGGGTGGCCACCGCATTAACGCGTCATCTTCTTTTCCTGTGCGTCCTATCCACCTTTGTGACAAATTTCGATTGAGATACCCTCGCACGTCTTTATAGTGAGCCGGAGAGCCGTCTTGTTGAAATATGTAATCATTACTATGTTCATTCAACTGTGGCATCAGCCAGTTTTCTAACATGTTTCACGGACATATGAATAACCCTGTATTAAAATATGTCTGGGAAACCTTCTAATCGTAAATAATCCTTTGCAGACTAAGACTGCTGACTTCATTTAAAAAGTAACATAAACCAAGACACAATTACAGTTTGAAATAAACAGCTGATTAAATGTGTGGCAGGCTACCGGAGTGAGTGCAACGTAACAGGAGTGGTACAGCTGAGTGCTGTGTGGGACAATGAGTGTGCGAAGTTTTGGTATCATCGTCCAACTGCATTTGTTAATCAATGCCTGTATTTATTGTCAGAGCCAACATAATTTTCAGAACACTACATATTCAGTTGTTTTTGTAGCTTTTGCCCGAAACATGTAGTAGACGACTGTTTAATGTGTGTTCTTAAAGTTATGTTGGCTTTGACAATAAATACAGACACTGAATGTGCAAAACGTAATTACTGTCCGCTTGCAATCAGTATCCGATCTGTATATAGCAGTCCTTACCGTCATTTGCACTGTAACTGTATATAGCAATCCTTACCATCCTTTGCACTGTAACAATCCGGTCACACTAGCCCTTAATGGGTTGTTGTCAACTTTATATTAGGTCTAAAATATAAAAAAGCTAAGACCCTGTGGCAAATTCCACCCAGAACCAGAACGACATAAATTCGGTTCTTCATTGCTCTCCATTACGCCGTGTTATGCGATGTTGTGAACCAAGCTTAATCCTAGCTACCAGTGCTGAGAAAGGACTTCGTTATTAGGTGTTATTAATGCAAACTAATAAAATGTTGTTCTCTGGAGGATTCGGCTTTAAAAAAGGGGGAAATTTTAAATTTAATATGAATATTATATAGGTTACTGTTTGGTTATTCCAGAAGTAACCGCGCCCAGCAATGGGTGTATGTATTAAAGTGTTGATTTTACTAGTTAGTACAATTATTTTTATTGTTATGGCATAATACACCCTAATAGATCTGCCATAAACAAGACTAGGATTATTGCTGGCCCGTTAATCCCACAAAAATAAAAACCGTTTCCGGTTGGGAACTATATAATTGCCGTTCATGTGGAAAAGGAGGGCAGTATTTCATGATATGCATATAATTGCGCAGGGATTCCCCGTAGACCGCGTGGTAATACGCACTGGAAGTAGATTCGACCAGGAACCCCCTTGTGTATGAGGGAGGGTGTCGCCGTGTGTGCGCGGGTGGGTTGTGTGGAAGGGTGATGGTGATAATTGTGTGTTGCTCCGCTCGCTTCAACAGTATGCCAAAATTTGTGACAGAATTAATGTGAGCATTGCAACTTAATTTCACTGATATTCGCTTAATACGGAACGTCGGTTTGACAATATGAGACGTTCTCTTTATGTAAGATAGTAGGCACCATGCAGAGACAGAGAATGAGAAGATGGTTGTCAGTGACGTGTGGACCTCATGAAGGCGCCGAAAAACAGTATGGATAGAACAGAAATCGTATATTTACGCCTACTTCTTTCCGATTGTTAGTTAGCACCTTCTTCCTCCCGATGCAGTTATTCTAGTAGCATATTCTTTCCTGTTATACCCCACCATTCTTCTTCTTATTTCTGTCCGAGCTTTACGTCCCTCTCTAAATAATTCCCTTTTTCTTTATCGTTAACCGTACACTTTGAAACTATGTCGCCTTTTGCACTCTGTCACTTATTCTTCCTCCATTATTATTATTATTATTCACAATATTGCAACTTCCCTCTTTAGTAATCTATGTATTATTTTTCCGTGTAGTCGTCTTTCTTCTCACAACCTCTCTTCCTGATTTTGTCTTTGTCGCATTCTTCCATTTCCTCTCTGAATTATTCCCCTTCCTCTTCTCCGCTTACCGTATTTTGCATCCTTACTTCGTGTGCAGGATGCCTAGAGTTTTGAATCTGTTTTTTGAGATGGTCTGCTATGAATGGATTCTTACGAGTTTCCTCAATATCGTCCGGCAATATTTCAAAACAAACAGCGGCCGCTTTCGGATACTAAACCAGTTCGTCATTAATAATCATCCATTTATTAATTACTGTAAGAGAGGAAAACAGACTATTTATTTCCACTGATCGTACATATCTGTATAAGAATGTGGGCAGTTTTTTGCCCGAAACAATTCGACACAGGAGGTGTCCGCACAAACTCGTCGAGTGTTGTGTTATTCGCTCTTCTGGGATGTTACACAACGGAGAAGAATACTTCTTGGACTTCTTGACCCTTTTAGATGGAACCCTATAGGTTGTCCCGAAACGTCGGTAACTAGCCACCATTCTATGCTGCATAAAATCCCAGAAGATTGAAGGTGTGATTTACACCGGGGCGGTAGCCCGAAGTCACGCAGTTTTTAGTACGGCGAGTTTCTTGAAAATCGGCATAGCCGAAAGTCTTAATTCACTGGGCACGTAAATGGGTTTTTATTTGTACTTTTCATATTTATTGTCCGGTTTGGCTGAAATCCCATAGAAGCAGGCTGGACGAAACATGTTTTGTGATTTGTGTGAAAATTGGCTGTGGGAAGGCCGCACTTTTCTTACCAGTGTCAATAAAAAAAGGCAAAGTGATCCCGTTACAGGCCCGGTGTGGCCCAGAGGGTGGGTAGAGGTATAGCTCTACTCTTCCATGACCGCGGCACTAGAAGGGGGTGAGTGGTCAGCAGCACGCCCCGGCCTCACCTTACCCCCGGGAAAGACCCGGTACCCATTTTACAGGAGGCTGGGTGGGCCCCAGGGCCGGTCTGGACGTGCAGAAAATCTCGTCCCCACCGGGATTCGGTCCCGGACCGTCCATTCCGTAGTCAGTCGCTATACCGACTGGGCTACCCGGCCCATTACAAGTATCAGTAAAATGACAAAGCAAAGTGACAAAGTCTGCGTACTGCGTTGCGGAGTGCAGTACTTGCGGCCTTGTTCATTCTAGCAACTGTGACGTCCACAGTTGCCATGTATAAAGTATACTCCACCTGTAATCAACATGAGTAAGCTAACTACAAACCACTCATGACTGTCGTAAGAGTGGAAACCAAACAGCATCCTGTAGGAGTGCGCGTGCCGTGGGTGGTAGCTAAGGGTGCGGCTACCTATGCACGCTATTTTGTGTCTTGCTCCGTGTACCGCGAACAAATTATCGTCGTATTTCGTGTCACGGTGTCTTTGCCGGAGTGGAAGTGTTCCCCATTCCTCACTGACTTCCTTGTTTCCTTCGTCAGACACGCCTTCGGTTTCCAAGCCAAAAGAACCTTTAACAGTATGGATTCGGCATTTCGCCTTGGGAATATATTCGACTTCTACTTACAGCTGTATATTTGTTCGGACACTTCGTCTTTCGAATTAAGCCCAGGAAGAATATTCCGTCTTGAGAAGCTTGTAGTCTCTCAGCTAGTCGACAGTCGAGAAATTCTCCGGCTTTTATGAAATGCGTGTTTTTGTCACAGTTTTTACAACAGTCCGCCACTGCTCCTTTGCCTCTTCAAACTTTACTTTAGTTTTGTTATCCCGTGTAGCCCCCTAGGTCTTTGAAGAGATGTCTTCTATTCGGACATATCAATCCATAACTTCAAACATTTTTCTTGCTATTTGCATGCAGCGTAATGCTCACCCACCACACTGTTCTTTTTATTAATCCTAATTACAGTTAATGCAAAGTGCGAATTACAAAACTCTTACTATGTGACATTAGTGATTTATTCACGCCTCCTGTTATCTCTTAACTTAATTCGAATTAATAATAATAACAATAGTAATAATATCTCATTTCAGTATCCCTTAATGCAACCCCTTAGCAGATAGATGGTTAAAAGACCGTCCTCTGCGTGCTTAATACCGGGCATAACCTTAGACAAACCAAAATTATAATGATAGCGGATAAGGTCCAAATATCGTTGTGTTTCTGGATTGTTACTGGAAGGCTACTGCGTAAGTTCATAAGAAAGACACACTTGTACATAGAACGATCTTTTGGCTTTAGCTTTTTAGCACTGACGTTACAAGACTGGCAACGAAATTTCGACAGTTATTATTTTTACAAGTAAAGATTTTAAAATTTGCCGAAATAATCGTGCCGAAATGTGAACTATCATCAAGCGTTATCAAACGTAAGGAAACAAATAAAAAAGGGATAATTTTATGGAAGAACATGATGAAATAAGGAGTGGAAAAGTAAAACATAAAACAAAATTAAAATTAACTTTTGTAGCCGTAATATTTCCACCAAAGATCCGGCTGGCTAAACGGTTTACTTATGATAATCATACGTATTCGCCCTCACCAGTACCGGCACAGTCATTATGCGCTGTCATGTCACACATCGGGCACTGGCCTCAGGTTTTCTTTTCGGTATTTTCGGAGAAATGTCCATCGAAAACGAGACAAAGACTGCGTCGGCTTAAGGCTTCTTTTGGTATTTTGAAAGGTAGCCCCTATTGTCTACACGGTTACTTGAAGTTTCCTAATGTCATGCAACTGTAACGTAGACAAAATAACAGAGGAGTGTTGCAGCACCGGAGGGTTTATTCATGAAGGATACGCCCAAGGCCGCCGAGAGTGGGTTCGCGCTAGGGGAAAAAAAAAAAATTTTCGGTCCCCGCAGCAAGGGAGTACCAGCTTAAAATATTTACACTAAGGAGGAAAGACTGTTGCATTGTTGGGCTTGATCTGAAGAGGTTTATCTTAATGTGGTCTGAAAGGGTTAATTTGTGCAATCAACAAATAATATTACCATCGATAAAGACAAAAATAAATGCAATATAATCGGATCCCGGGCCTTCAGGCCCCAGTAATTTGTACCCACTTCCCACCGTCTCGTCAGCACGGGGTACGCCGTTTTCAATCCAATGTAGATGGAATTTTAGAGGTCTTATTAGATTTCTGACAGTAATGTAAAAGTCATGCACCTTCATTGTAGTTAATATCTGCAGAACAAAGGAAAATACTGCACATATCCACTCATCGTTGCTGACTGCATTGTGTAGAACTGCACACTGGAATTTATTTCCTAACCTGAAAGCAATCTTAGTTCTCTGAAGAAAAATAAAATGTAGTGGTGAAACAGAGCAATGCAACTGTACCGCACAGTTATGAGAACTTGGGCAGTTCTATGCATTTCACTCTTTCGTTTATCCAGGGCCACTTTCTGACACTACTTTATTTAAAAATTGTTACATGAGACTGTCGTCTGAAATTACAATGTAAAATAGCTAGGTGTCACCTGTTATTGTGCGGACACAAGAACTTGAAGTTACAAGAGAGCCCATAACGACAGTGTACCTGCCTAAATTAGATTTTCAGAACTCCCCCGGAATACATTCGGAGCCCCAAGCAAACAGTAATAATATGTTTTATTAGCATGAATTTCTCTCTTGTTCGTGCCGTGAACTGAGGTATTTTGCTTTCTACGACCCTTTTTTTTTATATTTTTTTCTACCATCTGGAACTTTACCCGGCTTGTACGGGATCTGCTAAAAGTTATATACTGTTTGATATCGATTCCAACTTTCTAGTGTTTTAAATGGGCCAAACAAATCCAGGTAAGGAACGGCATGGCGGGGTGGGAAAAGACTTCGTTATTTGTAGGTTTAGAAGGTGGAGAGGATTGCTGACTTTCGTTGATTTCCCACGTCCTGCCTCCACACCTGCGTGACTGAAGAGTATTAGGCTAGCAGAAGAACTCCGCTGAGAACCGATATGATTTCTCCCTCTCCGCTTCTTTCCGTCTCAACAGATTCCCTCCGTCAGCTCCGTCTCTTGTACTACACTACGAGAGGAAATATGTCATCACTAATAGAATCAGCATTTATTTGTACAGAAGCGCATAATGAGGTCTGCCATTCTGGAATGGAGATAATGGTGCATGATGGGTGATGTACAGGGGGACTTGGAGAGAGGTGAGTCGACGAACCAGCTACAATACCGATAGAAATATTGGCATTTTGTAGCCATATAAATAAATGAAGATTAAAATTAGTGGGTTTTGTGTTTAGGAAAATATGGTTTTAGAAAAGAGACTACATGAAATAAAAATCTATTAAACATTAGTAGCGTGTGGGCTGAATGCAATAGAGAGAACTGATATATTCCTGGACATTGAGAGGAACACGAGAAGACTAAATCCTCGAAGCAGATAACAATATCTGTTGAATTAAAAACATTAAGCTAGAAACGGACTTCAAGCGCTCCGTTTTAAGGAGTGGAGAAGAATAAAAGATAAAGAAGAAGCTGCTGCTGCTGCTGCTGCTGCTGCTGCTGCTGCCGCTGCCGCCGCCGATGATGATGATGACGACGACAATGGCTGGGAAAGCTTCTTTTGGTAACTGAGGTGTAATTTTCGAAGAACTCACCCATACGTGCACCCATACGTTTTTCGAATTAGCAGAGGTAGAAATTTCAAATTCCAAAGTTTGAGTTTGTAGAGGAAACTTTCCATATCCCTACGCTCATTGTTGTAAATTTTTTGGCGTTGTTTTGATACTCATGCAGTTATTATAAAATCGCTTTCCACAATAATTGTTTCAAGAATAAACGATAACATGATGAGTGATCAGTCAAAACACAATTTATGCTCTCTTTCACAAGCGTGGCTACATGATTCAGATTGAGTTAATCCATCATCCGGCCATTATACAAAACAAATAGAAGGTATAACGTAATGACGTATCGACATGCAGCACTTTCGTTGTGTTCTTTCTGTGGGACCCCACGCCACAATTATCACTAGAGTAAAATTGTTATACTGAATAGGAAGTGGCAGAGGCCCTAATACTAAGGTAGAAAATTTCTAATTCTATTTCGCCAGGGGTAAAGATCAACAATTGTCGTGTGTGTGTGTGTGTGTGTGTGTGTATGTATGTATGTATGTGTGTGTATATATATATTCTTTCATTTTCCAATACGAATACTTTTCAGTCATGTGTTATGTACAGGTATTTGATATTAACCTCTTAAAGTGCACTGGTGAAAATATATGCCATGTACGGTATCATTTAGCTCCCTGTACTTGCCCACACACCGTATCCATATGTTTCGTTTTATTACCAGAAAAAGAAGGGCATTTCCGTGGGCAGCTTTAGAGGATTTTTCTTTATACGTACGTATGTATGTATGTATGTACGTACGTACATAAGTAAATAAGCATACTTACACACATACGTAAATACACATGCTTACACACATGCGCACATATTCATACACCATTTCCTTTGTATGTATGTATGTATGCTTGTGTGTATGCATGCATGGTTGTATTTATGTACGTATGCATGTATATATGTATTTTTTATGTTTTGCTGACCGTGCATCCTGGTATGACTCTGGGTAAATGACCAACTTGATGCACAATTACGTTATATAATACGGTTATTATTATAATCGTCTACATGTTTCGAGCAACTCTGTGCTCATCATCAGGAGATCAAATTGTATTAATACACTGACCGTCTGGTGTGCACACCGGACGATCACTTACAGAGAATACTATACGAGATGCTGTATTAATACAGTTTGACCTCCTGGTGATGAGCACAGAGTTGCTCGAAACATGTAGGGGATTATAATAACAAACGTATTATATAACGTAATTATGCATCAAGTTGGTCATTTACCCATAGTATACGTACATACATACATACATATATATATATATATATATATGTGTGTGTGTGTGTGTGTGTGTGTGTTTGAAGATTCATTCTTATAGTTATTCTAGGGTTAATCCAGCAGTTTTCAAGGGATGTCAGAACGCGTCTGTAATCAGTCTAGGATGTGACATGACGTGACTTGACATACATTTCAGCTAATTTGAAAGCATGCAAAGACTTTGTCTCTGTTACATTCTTAGTTGAAAGTTACGGAAACCTCTAACAGATGACGGAGTGCATTCTGCCTCTCTTTGTGGAATGCGTCCTCGTTGAGTTTCTAAGCGTAATTTATTAGTGACAGAAATTAGTCAAGACGATGTGTGGTTTCATAACAACTGGGTTAGGCGTGTCTTTGAGTTTAGTGGAACCGAACTCATCATGTGAAGCCAGGGATAGCAACATGGCCTGAAGAATCGCAATATTCGATTGATTTTATAACTGAGGGTTTGTAAACTATTGAACACACCATACTTTATTATTTATAGTCAAAAGTTATGTTAAATGACTAAAACATCTAGATAAATCTGGATTTACTGACTGGAGATGAGATAGGTATGAAACGTATCTACCACGCCAATACATTAATAAGTGTGATTTCGAACACTATACAAGTTCGTGAGGATAAGTGGATTCGAAAACATAATTCCGTCCTCCGTATAGAGAAGGACCTAGGTTGTGGGTCTAAGGATTATTTGCTGAATCCTTCCCAATATATTTTAAGCTCGATGATTAGTTATTCGAATGGTAGAGTGGGACTGAAGTTAGCACAAATATTAGAGAAAATAAAGCAGGGAGATTTAAATCCCGCATATGTAGGAATTTTTCATTGTGTGATAAAAATCAAAATCAAAACCAAAAGAGAAAGACGTGAGGTTTTTAAGTTGTATATGCATTTGTCGTAAGTGTGTGTACCATATGCATCGTTACATGTAACAGCTGTCTCCAATCAAGCAGGGAGGATCCAAACACTGTCGTTCTTATTTGTGGTGGTCATCTATACTGTTGGTGGTTTGTTTTTCCGTTTGGCTTTTCACCTTTATGCATTTTATTGCTGTTGCTATAAATTTCAGATTGGGCATATGTTAGAAGGTTTAGATTTGTGCATGTGGCGACCATTGAATATACATTTAAATATGGACCGAATTGGAAAGGATTAGCAACGCACTAGTCGTAACAATAAAACAAGCAGTGCTCAATAATTTTCGGTGGCTACTGACTTAGATAATTATTTTGAACACGAAGAAGAAAATGAATAATGTATTATCAAGAGAAGGGGCAAGTATATATTATGTAATTTCTGTTATAATGATGGTCTTGTTTATTAAGTAACCAACTGTATATCCGGCCAAATAATTAACTAAATAAATTTATCTATTGGCAGTGTCCGAATGTTTGATATAGCTGATGCAAAACCCGACATTAGGCAGTATTTAAACAATAGTTTTTTTTTGTCCTCTGAAGATTCATATAACCTACTTCCTACTAATTCGAATACGTCCTATTACTATTATTCCTTCTTGATTTGTACCTCCAAGAGTTCTTTTTGCAGCCACTTTTTGTATTTTCTGAATCCCGGCGGGGGGGGGGGCGGGACTTGCCGTTCCCGTCCAAACCGGCCCTGGGGCCCACCCAGCCTCCTATACAATGCGTACCGGGCCTTTCCCGAGGGTAAAACAGCCGGGACGTGGCTTTGACCACCCACCCCTCTAGCGCCGAGGTTAAAAAAGAGTAGAGCTATACCTCTACTCCCCGTCTGGGCCTTCTTAGCCTGTTCTAGGGTGAACTTTACCTTTACCTTATGTATCATATTCCAGATATTAACGTCAGTTTTGTTCTTAACTGCTACGGAGTTAGTCTGCTTTTCTAAATGATGAGTTTCATATTGTGAAATACCTTCATTTTCTACTCACATTTTTTGTGTTGGGTACAAATATGCCCCTAGAGTTTTGATTTATGCATTTTTTCTATTTGTGTTCTCCCTTCAGTTTAATAGAATGAGTTTCATAACCATGCACGTATATAGTGAAATAGCTGGTTCGTAGGGGGTATGTCATAATTAAAATGAAACACAAAACAAACTTCGAACTGATAGTGAGGAAACTCATTTAAATGTTAAATTGCTGTAATGGAAGGTAGCTTCGCGAATCATTATTACATAATCACGGCAAGTAGTGTCTATGTAAATGACACCATTCTCTCATGTTTGGATCTTGCTTTTTTATTTGTTGGGGTTGAACTGTAATACTGTGACTAAGCTTGGTAACGTATGAAGAATTCCTTTTTAATTTTTGCAAGAAGCTACTGCTGCCATGGAACGGACGAACCGTAGGGCCTGTAGACTAATGAAATATGTAAAGATGCTGT
>Ga0123354_10003699_pt1 | contig 21261 bp, 10 predicted proteins | sample TergutLab28metaG_2_FD_97872 | JGI IMG/M metagenome (GOLD analysis project Ga0123354, IMG submission 97872) | Labiotermes labralis P4 segment gut microbial communities from Petit-Saut dam, French Guiana - Lab288 P4 | ecosystem: Host-associated > Arthropoda: Insects > Digestive system > Gut ... | reverse complement strand
GAACATTCGAGTAATTATTATACATGTAATGAAGGTTACGTGATGAACCGCCTGTGGCAGACGTAACTGTAGTAGATGACAGCCCCTAAGCTTGTTTACTTAAAGATTTCAGTCTTCAGGGTTATGACGCCATGCCGGTTCGTAATCAGCTACCTTCTTAAGGGGGGGACCTTGTGAAGATGATTCACCACTCTCCTCCGAAACGCCGGTAACCCTTTACCAATTGACACGGCCTAATATCCAGGAAGAGTTGAAGCTTCGTCGCTGTGAGAACCTTATTCGCACCGTAATTACATGTGTTTATTTTTTATTTAGCTGTACCGCTGTGACGGAACAAAACCTTGTTGGAGACTAGTCATTCGCGTATTATGTGACTTGTCAACTGTGTGGGCATTATTATGTACCTTGGAATGCAGGGTAATTTAACCCTTTAAATGCCAAGACAAATCCCGTCTGCCATTTGCTGGCATTATTAGGAGCTCACCATATTCTCTACGTTAGCAGGATAAGGGTTAAGGCTTTGCAGACTGACGTGTCTGTAAATTGTATGGGCTATACCACTCTGTTTCCTAGCCCACACGGAAAACATAATCTCTGTCCACTGGACTGACAAGTTTTTTTTTGTGTTGTTCTGGGAAATAATAATTCATTTTGAGAATCACGTGGAACACATACGTACAACTTGTGGAAAAATACAGAGTTCCTGGATGTTGCAGCAGCTGGTATGTGTAGTTACCACTGGTTTGCAGAAAGTTAGTGGACAGTGAAATGTTAATGATATAGAATAGAGGGGGTTGAGACATTTCCCCAAAAGACTGATACAATCACGAAGAACTTGTCGGAAAGCCACCATCCGGGACCTAATTCAAAGTCGAGAAGTACAAGATGCTGCCCGGAGTAGAAGCAGTGTTCGGTGAAACCAGTGTTAACGTTAGTCTGCTTTCAGGTTGTGGATTTAGTAGGTATACTAGAGAGAATTTTACAAAATGATCGCTACGTCATGTGATTAGTGCCACTGTGCATATGGAAACTAAAGTTAAACACAGGGACAGCTTGCTGTTGTCGGGTTTAGCAGGTGACGAACGGACCTAGCATTTTTCTAAAGGGAATCTAACAATAATACAGTAACGCATTTGGACCGCACCCTGCACTTTGGAAAAGCGTATGAGGGCCCAACACGCCGTAGCCAGATGGCTGCAGTAGATTAGTCCCACGTGGGAATTTTGAATCGTGTGGATTGCTGGCAGCAATGATGGTTCGAATTACATGGGAGTGTGACATGTGGTCAGTCATTTCGTTTATGCAATGAATACCATATTTTCAATGCAATGCAGCTGTCTGGCGTCCGGTTATCGTGGCTGATAGAGGCTAAGAGTTGTACATTCAACTGAGGGGCTTTGTAATACAAAATACAAGAGCTGCACTTTTAAATCAGGGACTTTGTAATACCAAATTGTAAGAGTTGTACTTTTAACTGAGGGGCTTTGTAATCGTACTTTTTGTGTCCCGTTATCTTTCCTTATCGATATTATCACTCTTAAGACAAAAATATTTCTCTGAGTCCGAAGATTTAGTTACACCTATGCTCTTCGAGGCCATGGTACTTAAGAACCCCCTACCCCAGGGTCAGGAATAGTGTATTTTGTCCTATGAACTTGTGTGTCAGAGGCACTACCCATGGGCCACGCTTTCTGTTTCTTTGATCGAAATAAATTCTTATTACCTTCATTCCATAATGTGGTACAGAAAGCTATTCATAGCCTACTTCTTTGAACCAAAGTTTTAAATTTGCTTTTCTAATTCAATTCTGTATTTACTTTAACGAATAGTACTAATGAAGAATAACAGAAAGGTAAGGTTGTTTCTGTGCACCTCTTGAAAGCAAGCGCGGAAATGGAGGTACAGCTCCACACACACTCTTAAGCTCGTTAATGGATGGAGGTGAGCGGGCCACTTCACTCCTCGGTTCCTTTTTCCGCTGGAAGCAGGAGACTGAGCCTCAGATTCGGGCTCGATCCTCTGAGCAGAGAAAAGCTCCTTGCCGCTGCCTCCCGGGAATCGAACTAAGATTCCTGGGTCGTCGAGCTTGTAGCCTAGTCACTATACCAAATGTGCCACCCCGTCTCACGTTCAGGTTAGACACTCCTCTGCTCGTCTCGCTTCGTCACAACAGCTTCTCGCGCAATCATTCCTGATTGTTAACCGTATTAGCCTTTCTATTTTATCATACTGATGGCATGCATTATGTGTCTGAATAATGAATAATGATAGGTTTTTAAAGAGTCAAAGTGGATAAATGCTTAGCAGAAAAGAAAGCCGTTCCACTTTCAGCTTGTACAGTACTTGCATTGCTCACAATGCTACGGATTTCTCGTTTGTGTAGGAAATTTCTTCGCTGCCAGCAGTTCCACGTCACCTTTGTCCGCCTAATGCTCCTTCGGTACAAAGAGATTTTCTCCCAGGAGCAACGCGGCCGGATCATGAAAACAGTTTTCACGTTCGTCTGCTGCCAGGATCACAGATGCACTGAACCCTATCTCTTCTCTCCTGTACAGCTGTACGGTGCACTGCTTGGTACAGTGACATTCTTTTGCCTGTCCATTGCCTTCTGTTGCTGAATTTCCTTGTCTGAGATATTCTCTCAAGCTCGACCTTACAGCGTTGCGTTAAACATGAGCCACTTTTCCATAGTGGACACTTTTTAAAGGCTGTGTGTGTGTGTGTGTGTGTGTGTGTGTGTGTGTGTCTGTCACTTGCATGCTACATACGGTGCGACTGCTTCTGACATGCATCGGGCAAGAGCCGAAGACCGGGGATGGCAACAGTTAGCATTTGTGAATTAGGGTAAACCGTAATTCTTCACTACGATTCTTGCGATGTGTGAAGTGCTAATTTGGGACCGAGGTAGCATTATCCTTGTGGCTGCTAGGGCTTGCCGTACGTAAGAGGGTGGTGTGAATGAAGACGTTGAACCCATGTTGAAGTGGTCGTGCCCTGCTTTAAATTAGAACTGACGGTAACCAAATGAGTGAGACCTGAGTGTTGTCTTGGCTAACGTGGTTGGCCTTTGGCTTCATATCGCGAAAGCCCGAGTGTGATCCCAGACCTATACGTTTGTGATGTGTGGTGGACAGAGGGGCACTGGGACAGGGTTCCGCCTCCCGAATACTTTGACTTTCTCGTGTCAGTATTATTCCACCAATGCTCCACACTCATCCACCGACGCTGTGTAAATATGGGAAACGTCATCCGTTGTGTGGAAGATGGCTCTGTGTAATGTTAACAGTTCAGAGCGTTATTAAATTGAGGCCACGTAACGTTTGGAATATAAGGCAGAAGTGCTGACGACACGATCGTAACTTTGACAAAGACAGAATGACAGTCGATTCATTGCGTGTTGCTAATTACGCTCCTAAGTACAGTTGTTGCTAAAGGGGGAAGGTTTATGGTGACGCAGAGTGACGTAGTGTGGATTGGTATGTAGTTGCCAACGTTTCGAAGGCGTGTAGTGGCTCCGTCTTGAAGGTAACCTTGAACTACCTTTGTATGAGACTGTACGGCCCCACAGAACTTTGGAACCTATATACCCATCTAGACGGCGTTATTCCTGAAGCAAGTAGAGAACATGAATTCTGGCGCATTTCTTTAAGGAATAGGTACTTGAAGTTGAAGAATAATTATGCCTAGAGCAGCTCTAGATAAACGACTGCACTTGAACGAATATATTTAAAGGCATTCGTTCAGATGACCTGCAGTGCATCGCCGAAGTTAGTTTGCTAACAGCTGACTTCATGAAAGTAGCATCTCTGCTATTTACATTCTCTACCACGCCAAGGGAATGCGTGTCTTTGTGCTGGAAGGCCGTGGGCAATTGAGCAGTTGTGACGGAATGTATAAGAGAAATACCAGCCGAAAGGTACCGTGCCTAAGTCATGAGCTTCACGTTACGACTGTCTTCACACACCTTTGGTAGCGAGGAGTTTCCGAATTGCGCTAACCAGCGTGGAACGGAGAGCATAGTGTTGTGTGCGTGTGTTTGTGTACACAACACTGTGCTCAAGATGTGAACTTAAGTATGCGTAATAACAAGCAGTTAGCGTTTCAATGACAGGCCTGTTGACGGCCGGCCGGGGAATTTCACACAAGCGCGGTTCACACGATGTGTCTGTATTATGGCAGGGGTCCTGAACTCAAATAGTACGTCGCCCTAACGAATCATTTGTAAGTTTAAGGCAGGTCGCACGTTGTTTTTAAGCATTTAAAGAGGATAATTATTTCTTAATGTGCAACACGTCATTATGAATACATCGTACATTTAATAACGAAATCAAAATGTATAACAAATACTGAATTTCAAATTGATTGAATTGTTATTTCTCTCTACTGACGCATTTTGTACATTAAAATCTAGGCAGTTTAAACATTTTTTCCAAGCCCCGTGATGAAAAATGCTTGAAATAATGATTTTCTTCGACACTAAGCCGGGCCACGTTCTGTAAGTGAAATAAAATCAGACATAGCGCCTTGTTTGTCAGACCTGTGCACTACAGCAATAGGGTTAGGTCAGCCGGAAATAAACTTCGTGCATAGTTGATTTCATACCTACCTGCCTATGAAGATGGAACAGACACAATGTTCCGAAGCGTCGGCATATAAAATTCAGACGCCGGGGAATTACCCAGAAGAAAGCACACAACATTCATACATGGCCATGTACGCTTGACTGTGTAACTATAGTTACACAGTCAAGCGTTTACCTTCCTTATTACATAAAGAATCTTCGTAGATCATCAACGGAAGGGTGTTACTTACCATTAGAGTAGTCTCGGCAGTCGGTTGTGGTAAGCGGCTTTCTGCATGTCTCCTTCTGTAAAACCACCACATAATTGTGAATTAGACTTAAACACTTGCTCACGATGTCTTGTGCGTGTCGACATCCATTTATTGTCTATTGTACCCGGGGTGCTGATAAGCCCTTAGCCCGACCAGGATGGAAACAATCTCGGAAGCATGTCCGGGACGCGCGCGATTTCAACAACATCGAGACGCGAGCTGCAAATTATTTTTTTTCTGCAAGGCAAGGCGCCGAAAGAAATTCACGCCATTTTGACAGAAACATTAGCTTGTTTCCTTCCTGTTCGGGCTAAGGACTTATCAGCACCCCTGTACACAAGCTTCGTTTCTTTAAAAGCCCTGTATAAACAGAAAATATGGGCCTTGGCCGATTTGAAGTCAGTATATTAACATTCATTTGTATAAGTTGAGAAATTACAATGTTCAGCCATGGGACCGGTCGAGGTTACAACCTGCACTACGTGAGCTGAGGACTGGTGTTGATGGTTGTACAAAATGACAAGAGAAATAAAGAAACAACTTTATCGACTAAAGTGCTGTAGCCCTCAGAACATCGACACGTTGGTCACATGGACAGCAGGCATCTATGCCGTGACTCAAGATATTGTCACACCGAGTTCCACCCATCGGCCCACAGTGTAACCTTGAGCAGGCAGCCCCATGTGCCTCGGGCCCTGTAGTTGCTTCAGACAAAAGTGGGTGTAATTCTTTGTTGGATTGCAACTAATACATGGGAGCCAGAATTTCGCAGTCGGTATAGTGACTAGGGTATGGGATGAAAGACCAAAGCAACTGGTTTCGATTCCCGGGAGGATTAGGAAATATTTCTGTCCCGAAGCGTCCAAATAGAGTCTAGAGACTACCTGGCCTCCTCGTTATCGGTAAAGCGGCGCTTGCATTTAGTGTCGAGGTTAAGAAAGTCTAGAGCTAAATTTCCATTCCCCCACGCTGCTTAGTTAAACACAGGGACATTTTACCTTTTTTTACAACTACTACGTCATTGGGACGGCTAATTTTAGTTGTGTGTTTGCATCGCAGGAGAAATCTCGGTAAAAACACTGGATTTTGTGGTCTGAATATATCTGGTGCTTGAGAATATCAGTGAAAGAAACATGTTCCAACGTATCTCATGTTTCTTTGGAATAGAAAAAAAAGACGACAACGAAGGGGTGACTGAAGATCTGATTACCAAGAGAAACATCATGTATTTTTACCAACCCAAACAAACAAACACATCGTTTGCCCGAATATAATGAACATCACAGTTCGGAAAAGCTTATGGTTGCGGTTTTCAGCAACATGGTGCAGCTGCGCACACAGCGAATTCCATGGACAGTGGTGGCCGAGTTCCTTTGTTATTCCGTGACTTTGGAATTTATGGCCAACATGATCACCGGTACTTGCATTCCCGGGTTTTTACTTCTGGAGATGCTTAAAACAATATGTGCCTGAACAGCTCTTACGCTCTGGAAAAAAAATTTAAAAACTTTGAAAGAATCATTTGTAAATATATCCCAGGTGTTTAGTCGCGTGTCTGCAAACACGATGAAATAGTGTGTTTATGTTGCAGGCCAGGGAAAAAATGTGTTCCAACATCGTTAGTGAACTGATGGACCCACGTAATTAACTCGCAAACGGTGAGTTTCAGCGGGGGTTGCGTCACGTTTTGTGGACCTTTGCGTTTGCAACTCGTACGGAGTTCACATCTGCTTAGACCTACTAGTTAATGTATCACAATAGACAATGGCTGGCAGACCTTTCTTCCAACACCATGTCTTGAAGCTCGAACATTGGGATCAAGCGGATAGCACTCTTGCTTCTCATCACCGACGACAGGGTTTAATGACCAGCTACGTTGCTTGAGGGTTTCGTGATTCTCCTCAGCCCCTCCAGCCTAGGATTATATCTCGTGATGTGATACCATTGGTTTCTTTCATATCCCCTGTACTCCACCAGTCAATACTATCTTAGTAAAAAAATAATAATAATAATAATAATAAAGGAACTTTGTTAAATGACCTCAGAAGTTTGCATTTGTGTCTCTAGAAAGATCTTTTCCATTGACTTTTGACCGTGTTAGAAATGTTAAATAATGTAATTTAGCGTGTAAAAATTTTTATTGCAGTATTTTTTCAACGTACGTTGAAAATTGTATGTAGCAGCTATAACAACACAATTTGCATTTCGCCGAGAGGGGATTTTAAAAATTTTATGACATCGAGGTTGCACCATATTATATTCTCATTCTCGCTTCCTACTAGTTGTGAAAATATGTCGGGTGTTAGTCGGTTTGGAAACACTGTTGTACGAATAAACATCGTGTATCGCCTCGTAAATACCTCGGAAACCAGTCATTTGAGGCGCTTTAAGTGCAAGGCTACCAATTAAAAATTTGTTTAACTAAAGATTATGACTTCCTATCACAACTTAGAATTGTCCTCTTTGATAAAGCATTAACTCCTACGTTTCAGATATTATCCAACGATGTATTCCAGTTGGTTCTCTGACAAAGATCGAAGCGACTGAAACACGTAAAAATTTATTTATTTATTTATTTATTTAGCAGGTTGTTCGACGTTTCTACATCTTCCCGCGCCCTTTTAACAGCACGTAAAAATTAATATGTTATAAAGAGGTACATTGATGATGGTATGAATTTTAATTAATTTAGAAGTTTAATTAACAGTGTATAATGAATGCATTAAAACACTTTAGATATTGAAAATTCTTTTCTTCTAGGATATGACGTAGCGTCATTAGGTGATCTAACCCCGACGTCTTCAGACATATCCCAGAACAACAGAAGTCTTAGCTACACCGCTGCAGAAACTTCAGAACATATAACTGAAATACTGTTTGACTTGGTTGAAACGAATAAGGCGCAGTATGTAGGTTAGAGTCCGTTCTGCGGCTTGTCGATAAATTAAGCCTGTGCCTATTCTTCGGCTTACCGATAGGTTACAGACCGTTCTGTGGAATTTCGACAGGTTACAGGCCATTCTACAGGATAGCCATAAATGATCGTAATCAGGGGATTCACGATATCTGCAGCATTTTCTTGTTACCTGGTCCAGCAGCGTCCTGCAGTGTGTGTGTGGGGCCTCTGTGTATGCACTGGCTGCACAATGTGTGGAGTTACTGAGGTCACGTTAAACTTTTTTACGGTCTTAGAGAACTCAGTAGCCTCGGTAGGAGTCACTTCATATTATGTTATGGGTCGGAATGTTTCGGGCAGTAGATGCCGTGCCGTGCCATGGCTGAGGCGGTTAGTTGCTGGCCGGTCACCGCGGAGTGCCGGGTTGCATTCCGGGCCAGTCAGCGTGAGACTTCTGATTTATACAACGTCAAATTGTATGTTATTCGTACCGTGCTTGTTCTTACAATCATATTATCATCTAACACATGTAGCCTATGATGCACTGTTCATGACTTCAACACCTACATGCTTCGGCACCAAGGTGTCATAAATGGTGTACCACGGAGTGCATTTGTTGGATATGTTGGTTATATAAGGACATTGGGACGGACTTTTCACCTAGTACTTCGGTTTACCCCCACCAGTGACATATTTATTCATTCATCTACCATACACGCTACATGATTTTGGCAATTGACAGCATCGATAAATAACACGTTTAAACAATTCAGTCAGTAAAGAAACGGGCTGGGCCATCGATGTGTTTATTCCCGATAGCAGGTCGGTGCACAAACTGCACTACTCAGTTCGAGCATGACAATTGCTGCACCTACGTCACTGGGACAGTAGGTGGGTAGGCTGAAGTTTGTGGCTAATTTTGTTTAAAGTCTAAATAAGCTGTAATTGTAAAGAACGTCCAGCATTCTTAAGCACTTCAAAACATTCTACTCCGTCGTTGTACAGCAGCTTGTTAATTATGCTGTCTCACCCACTGGGTTGTGGATACAGAATCAGCTCTTACGAATGGCTCCTTGTCTGTTACTTTATAATGGGTTAGAAAGGAGGTACAGCATTTCTGTGACTAGTGCAGTAATTAAGTTCTATGGATCTATGTGTAATTCATTGTTGTGGATTATAATTAATGGTTCGACTAATTCGGAGTATTAATTAATTTTAACTGCCGTGTAGTTTGTATCCCAGACGCTGACAGTGCAGACGGTCGAGGGCTGCTGCCCTGACGTCAGTATCGCTGCTAACGCGGCTGTCTTAGATCACGTAAATAATTTACACGTTTGCATAGTGTGCAGCCTGAAATCACGTAAATTGTTCACGGTTTGGTGTCGTCCTCTGTGCGAGCTCACGTAGGTTACACTTTTATATCTAGCTATGTCTGAGGTCACGTATATTAGCTACCACGCTTTTGTATATATAGCCTGCTGTCTGAAATCACATAGGATTAAATAATTTGCGTTTTTTATCGACCTATGAGATAACGTAAATTATTTAAACTTCTATATTAACCTCTGATATCACGTATATAATTTGCACTTTTATATCGACGTATGAGATCACGTAATTTAATTAAACTTTTATATTAACCTCTGATATCACGTGAACAATTTACACTTCTATATCGTCCTCTTTGTCAGCTCACTTAACTAAGATACGCTTCTTGTTCGTATCCTGTGTGAGATCACGTAATTAAAGTACTCTTTTTACAATGCCAAACACGAGATTATGTGCGCTGCCTAAATATTTGAAACATCTATAAGTTTTATGTCGTCCGCTCGAGACTCCTTAGTTAAGTTCCATTTATGCAGTGTTCGCCCTACCTTCTAATGTGACATCTTTAGTGTATCGCCTGATAAGTAATTCTCGCTGCACGTGCAATAACCCATATTTCATATTGCCCGCTTTCTGAGAACACACGAATGATTGACGCTGTTACATAATCCTGTTGCGCCGACTTCTAAACACAAGAATTAGATGGTAGTTATACAACGCCTTCGCTACATGTTTAGCCGAGGACTATATTTATGTGGAATTTGTGGTGGGCGAAGTGATTTCAAGTTCTTTTCTCATAGAAATTCGGGGTTTCCTGCCGTCATCCATCGGCGTTCCATACCCATCCGTCGCATCCTCTGAGATGTACTGCAGACCTGACTAGCCTGCACGTTATATCAGTGCCTGTCTCGAGTTAAGCCTAACCTCTGACCCTACGTTAAAATGGATTCGGAAGGAAGAGGTTTATTATTTTGTTCGTCCTTTTCATGAAGCTCGTAAATGTACCCGTAATGGCAATGGCATGCCTGCGCCAGTCCATCTGTATGTGTCACGGATTTCGGCTAAGTTTGGTATTGCTAACCTTTACCAAAAATTTGGTAGGCGACTTTAATTTTAAGCTCAGATGGAAACCAAGTTGTCTGTAGAACGGCCCTCATACAAAAAAAGGACACTTTTCGAGTAAGAACCTTGTTAAGGTCTGCAGCTTTTTCGACATGGTGAATATTTAATGGAAAGAAAGGATTTATAATTTTAGCTCCAGTCACTTCAACAAGACTGTGATTAATTTCGCGGTAACCAGTTTGTACAGCACTGAACGTCAAGGCCGACGAGGCAGATAGAACTGTGAGTAACATATTTGGAGAATATGTAAAACATGTTGCAGTAATCTCACATTTTTCAACTGTTTTGTTAATTTATTTACCGTTACGTTTCCTCCAGTCCGAAGCAAACTTATCTTTTCCTAATTCCTCCCCTTCATCTCGGTAGATACTTTCCATCTTCTCGTAGTTCGGAACTGGTAGACAGTTCTCGCTTCTCATCCTCCTCCTCGTGTCATCCTGTTCCTCCCTGATGCCATGAGCATTAACTACACAGCATACATAATCTCAATTAACCAGCACACAGAATGAGAGAAGTCAAGATCCTGTGACTCGTGTATCGTATCGGCACGCGATAGGCTATCAGCTGGGTGACTATGGAATGGATATCTGGGGCTCGATCTGCAAGATCATCGACACATCCAGACTTTTTCTAGGGGTGTGTAAGGACAAGTCATAGTGTTAACTCAACCGAAGCCCTGCGCTTGACTGCTCATCTCCGTGGCATCTTCGAGAGAGTTAAATCCAACCCGCAAGGCCACATAATATACTCTCAGTAACTAATATCGTGCAATCTCTCTGTAGATATTCCGTGTATTTTCTGATGAATTTGTATGCCTTGTCATTTCGTCTATGTTTGCAGCATGTCTCGTCCTTGGCCTTCTCCATGACTTAATTTACCTTAACAGCGCCGTATGGAAGTACAGGTCACTACGCTTCTCTCGTCCTAACTTTCACAACCACGCTATTACTATCCAGTCTGAAGTCCAGATATTTTACTTATTACTTTTTTCTCCTAGATCGTCAGGGGGACGAATTGAACATAAAGGTAATAGGATAGGTTCATCCTAGAACAAGCCATGAAGGCCCAGAGAGGGAGTAAAGTAATAGGTCTACTCTTCTTTTAATCTCTGCGCCAGATGGGTGTGTGGTCGATGCCACGACCTGGCCGCTTTATCCCCGGGAATGACTCGAAACCCAGCACAGGAAGCTGGGTGGGCCCCAGGGCCGGTCTGGACAGGTGCGGAAAATCTCGCCGCACCGGGAATCGATCCCCGGACAGTCCAGCCCGTAGCGAGTCGCTATGTCGACTATGGTATCCCGGGTCGCGGAGGACTAGAACATATATGTAAAATTATATCTGTGTATTTGAATGTAGGCTTTTCCTTTTGACACAGGGGGGTAGCGTATTTGTAGGCATTTGTGGAATCGTGCTTAAGTAACTAAAGATTTAATAATCATGTTGTGGTCGTTTGGGCTATGAAGCTATGGAACCTTGTGTAATGCAACCGACCACATTCGGAGGTATCTGTTGTCGCCGTCTTCAGAGTAGGAATAACTGCAGTGTTATGAAAACCTGAAATCTCCTGAAGAAATACTTATAGCCCCTAGCGATCGCAGAATCTTGGCTGTACTCCAAAGAATACAAACCAGGCAACAGTTCTAACAGATTGAGACAAACATGCTGACGCCAGACAGCCGGGTCTTACCGAGGCTGGCATCTCGGTGACATCTCCTGACTCCTTGATTAGGTAGCTCCTGCTGTTCGCTGTTTGGAATTCGAAATTGTAAAAAGGTCTCGGGGTCATATTGCATAAGCATACGTGTATACATGGTCTTAGAAACGAGAGATTTGGGGAGGTGGTATGGAAGTGTCGTATTGAACATGAAAACGGACTTCAGAGTAGGCTTAATTGATCTTAGTTGAGGAAAAAGAAGAGAGGGAAAGAAAAAAGAAAGAAAGGGAAGAACGGGAGTTACAGACGGTGACGCAGAGAAAGGCAAAAAGCGTTTCTAGTACTTTGTGTACAGAAAACACGAAAATCCACAGAAAATTTATTTTTGTTGTATGGAAGCCTTCCTTAATGTTAATGGTTGAAACAACCGCAACCGATGCAACTTTCTGTATGATCCGATTTAATATTATCTTCTCAACTTGCACTTTTTGAACCACTTCCCCGCTGCAATGTAATTTCAGCTTTACCCTAACAATTCCATAAGGCGTTAGAAACCACGACATTCCTTCCTATAAGCTTTCTTTCCCCCTGAACCGCCGCACCGGTAATTTGTTTTCATAGCCTAACTCATCGGAAGAGACTAAGAATTTGGCAAAATACGCCTCAAGAACCCGAAACCGGTTTCCAAAGGATTTACCCCGAACCACATTATTATTATTATTATTGGCCCTGTATAATTTTTTTTGTCAAACTCATTTTAGTCAAACTATAGTAATCGCGACAATAAATAAATGCAAATACAAATGTTGATGGACTTTTGAGTTCCCTGTCTGTTGCGAACAGTATTTGCAATTTTAATTTAGTGTACTTTCAGTTGATGTTTAAGTAATTGGTTCGGACTCATTCCAGATTCAGTTAATTGTGTATCTGATCGCCACGACAATACCATAAGGACAGCACTGGTATTTCAGAGTATCGTCAATAACTCCTTGGGGAAAAATCCTTGAGATGCCAAGGTTCTTTAGATATCCAAACATTTCCGCACTTGTCACGGAATTCAAACATTAACTATCGCTGTTTAAAGATTCTGCCGCCATTTCGTACCCAAGCAAGATGACTTCAGTACAGACCCTCCCATTAAAATATCATGTCAGAAGTAACTTTACAATAGAATTTCACATTGTTGGGTAACAAAAATTGAGTTGGTTTGGATAAATCGATAATTCGATCACAAATATATCAAAACCGTAAAACGTACTGTTCCTTCGTATTGTCGTGAGATTTTTATTTACTCGTATGTGCCAGACATATGAACGTGTTCCACTTCTCAAGCAACTGGAAATAATGATATCACTTGCTATGAGAATATCTTATTTTCACCTTACGAATTGCAGATGTGTGAGAACTGTTAGATAAAAGTGCATAAATGAGATACACATTTTGGCTCAGAAAGCAGTATATATGCCACAAAACTCTCACATGACACGGCACAATATTTTTGTCCATATTTGGATTGATCAGTGGTCAGGGTGCACAAATGCTGTGCTTTTGGTCACCCGAGCGACTAAACTTTGTACGATGGCGCCTTATATTTTCAGCATAATTATTGCTGCTGCTGCAGATAACTGCAACGTTCGCATCACATTAGAATTATGGGTCATCAGTATGAGCATGCATCATGTCACGCTTCTGGCGCGTAGAATTTGGAGGTGGCTTCTGTATGCGGATTGTTGCATAGGTTATCAGAATTAATTTGAAGGTTAGTTTTATAACAAAGAGACCCTAACTTAGCTTCTTTTTTATATATTCCTATGATTTATTTAACGACGCTATCACTATTCCGATCTGTACCCTCACCACATAATATTCGGGTGATCAAATAAAGAAGAATGGGATGGGCGGGGTATGTAGCACGTGTTGGAGGAGGTGTTCATTTAGGGTTTTGGTGGGGAAACCTGAGAGATAGAGACCATTTGGAACACCCAAACCTAGATAGGACATTAATTTTAAAATAGATCGTCAAGAAGTAGGATGAGACATGGACTGGATTGATCTGGCTCAGGATAGGGACAGATGGCCGGCTCTTTTATATGCAATAATTAATCTTAGGGTTCCATAAAATGTGGGGGGGGGGGGGTGGTGGTGGTTATTGACTAGCTGAGAACTTGTTAGTTTCTCAAGCAGGACTGTGCTCCATGGATTTAGGTTGGTAACAGCAAATCATGTTCCTCATGGTACTCGGATCGTAAGTAACTCCTCCGTTGTCATCCTTGTCTACTCTAAAGAATCAGGAGATAAGATGGAACATGTTTATTCCACTGATATTCTCAAGCACCAGATAAATTCAGGCCACAAGATCCAATGTTTGCTCTGAGATTTCTAGGATTCATAAGATTCTAAGGAACAGCTTCTCGTTTTACACTTCCGTATTATGTCTGTGTCTTACTCTAGCGTTTAAATCTCCAAGCAAACAGGTAGCCCACTTTTCGCGCTCCATTAGGTGCTTGTGGCTGTCACACTTAAAGAGGCAAATATGTATGGTGGAGGGTAGTCATGTATGAAGTCTTGATGGGCTGGTTTTCTTTTAATTTAGGCCTGTCAAGACCAGAGCAAATTGACGTGTCTTGATCTCAGGTTAAAGATGACGAGAGATGGAACAATAATTATAATAATAATAATAATAAACTGGAAACCGTATGACGTTTTAGTGTCAATAATTCCTGCATCCTTATTCAAACACGGACCCACGACAACTTTCTTTCTCTAATAATTTCTTAAATCGCGGCTCGCGACTTTTTTAACGTATAAGCGACTTCGAAACTGATTGTTGTAGGAAGATTTATAATACAGTGAGTAAACAATACTTTCTTACAAAACAATGGAAGACCTATTTTAAAACACCACATACATCCTATACAGAGCCATGTGATTATGTGGTGTTTCATACCAGGAAATTCTCGTGGACGTGCAAGCAACACACAGGCCACATGGAACGTAATTACTTCCCACGCTTTATGGCGCAAAAGCGTAACTGTCATGAACACAACGTCCCGCCACCGGACCGTCCCACCACTGGACCTTCTCCTAAGCCAGATAAATCTCATCACAATCCCTAAGTATTTCCTTGAAAATCCTACCTCATTGCCAACTTTGCAAATCGCCAGAGACTGCATCAACATTCATGTTCATCCTGCTATTTGATGCTGTAAAACCCATGCAGTTGAGATTTTAACTCACGGCCTGTGGTCTGAAAATTGTGGTTACCATACCCGATACGTGTATGTCATTTGAATCATTCACCCATCAACGTGTATCATATCAGTGAAACACTGAGATAACTAATATTGACTTACGTTATTTAATATTTCAATAATGAACTAATATGTATTCCTTTCACGTTTCATGACATGGTAATTATACAGGCCAATGTGCCTGCTCATTCTCCATGCCGGGCCGCAAGAACAGATATGTGCCGGTAGCCAATGAGATGATGGTTATTTTTTCTTAAGAGGGCCTTCTGTGCGTGACAAGAAAGGGCGGGTCTGCCGGTGTCTAATGGTGAAATATCGCGTTGTCAGATGAAGTGATAAGCTTCCGAGTACGCGCTGACGTCAGGGTAGCCAACTGTTGCAAGGGTCTGAGATTTGCAATTGGAGTCTCTCAGCAATAACAAAATTTTGATTTCAAAGATTACAAGTATATTTAAAATCAAGTGGCCTTTAGCATTCCTGGTACCAGCTTTTGCAGCGTTTTTGTCTCATTGCATCTAGTGCTTTGACTCCTTACTCTACACGATCACCCTTCGTAACATTGTTGTCCAGACACGCTCAATCTGGTAGGTGATCCTCTTCCGGGAAACGGGTGTGGTTCACCGAATCGCACATAGTTTTAATTATTGTCTTTTCACATAGGTTTTATTTATTCATTTTATTCTTGATATAAAATAATGTAGCACTATATCCAGTAAGACAACTAGATCATTTCTAGGAAACTGACAGACACATTTCTGTACTCCTACCTACACCACACTCGTAAGCGACTGACTTCCTTACTGGACTGCTAGCGTCCGTTATCAGCTCCTAACATTTTCTCATTTAAATCTCTCCCCTCCTTCCTATCGCCAACGGTCCCGAATATTCGATGACAGACTAACTTACAACGCATGCCATGAACCGTCTGTAACTGACGCCAGCAATCCTAAGAAACATCTATACTAAAAATGATCGGCTACATTACGGTGTTTTACTTCAAAGATTAGATCATCGACCTTCTAAATCATAGCAACGACTTATCATGACTGTTAAATAGAATTTCCTAATTTATTATTTATTTGGGAAGTTCGTACGTTAACATTTGAAAGCCAAATATTATTTCTGCATTACCACATTTCGCCACTTAGTGCAACTTACTATTTTTGGAGCTCCATTTTGCTATTATACACACAAAAGTAAAATACAAATTTATTTTTAGACATATAACATTATTGGTCACCAATATTTTATTAATTTGCAATTTGTTCTTACAACAGTAAATATGAGTTGCTGTTTTCTGGCACGCGATGCCGTGTGATTTGTGGACAGCTACAACCGTTTTAGAGGGATGTACTGTTTCCATCTTCAGAACGACGCTTCTCTGAGTCTACGGCACATTCCGAAATGTCAGTACATATCCACCAAATTACACGTCTTCTTAACCCAGAAGACAGAAGTCTACAATTTGTTGGTTGGTTAGGGTCCATGGACGATCCTTTATGCGAAAGATAAAGAATTTAGGATTTGAGTAAAACAAGTCAATGTTTTGACCAACTGTGTAAGTGACTAGTTTTCGAAGAAGACCTTGCGCAATATAGTAGCTGAGAACATGTAAGATTCGAGGTTTTGACGTCGGTGAATATGCAGATTAGTTCTGCCTTGTGGGATGCGTAGTTTGGAAGGTAGCTCTTACCTCTCTACCGGACTGCAAGATGTAATAGAAATACTCTTGTCAGGTTATGATATCGCGTCTCAGACGACAGCAATCTTCAAAGGGGAAAACGTGTGAAAATTTAAAGAAGTTATGGCAGAATCTCTGGGCACTGCGCTCGATATGTTGGCAAGAACGAAGAACTAGTCTTGGATGGCAGGTTTTCTGAAGACAGCACTTCATGAGCGGGTAGCTCAGCTGCCAGCTTACACTATTAACAGCATTGGAGCTGTTTTCAGGGCTGTCAGCTTCCAGAATCGCGGCATCTCACAGTGAATGAAGAGTGAGCGTGCCTCATATTATACTTCAGCACAAGGCATGTAATTTCATTATCGGTGACTTGAAAACAGCAGAATACTGTGACCATATGGTGGCACACCTCTAGGGATGGCGACGCGCCCCGGGGCAGGGCGACTCTCATCTTGCCCATAAGAGGAATGGGCCCAGTCTGCTTGGCTGGAGGTCAGACCGCCTTGTATTTCCATCTCGCTCGACGCGTTGGCCCTTGAGGCACGTGGACCCCCTCATCCTCTCCCCATGTCTGCCCATCCCATTTGAACCATCCCCTGAGGGATAAAGGAGAGATGTTTTAAAAAAGGAGGAGTGGAGATAGGATCTGAGAGACAAGCCCAACCCAGCCCAGGTATGGCCAGTCAACATTCCGCCTGGGGCTGTAGCGACAACTTGGGGCCCAGTGTTGCCGGTAAGGACCAATATGAGCACCACTCTCGTTCATCAGTGCACCCACTCGATTCACTGGAGGGCGGATGTCGTGTCCACCTACGCATAGCAGCTGGAGTCAAAACGGGCGGGGGTGTAGGCATCTTCTGACCACATTCCATCGCCAGATTCATGGGGCTGGCAACGTTGGCCCTGGCGACTGTCCATTTAATGTCTACTACACACGTAAGTGGTGTCCAAGCTTTTCAGTTGCTCGCCACAGCTACTTCTACGAATTCCATATCGGACAGCAGCCTTGCATTATTGGATTGGAACCTAGCGTTACTGTTTAATGGCTAGCAATTCTGCTTCTTGTTAGAGATACCTTATTTTCAATTCACAGCGATTGACGGCTTCCCTGGCTAGGGTTTTTCGTGGTTTTTCCCAGTCCCAGGTGAATTCTGGGATGGGACCTCGAAATTGATGGCAACCAGTTCTTTCCTTATCCTTTACCCACCTCCTGGGGAACCGAATTAGCGTAGACGGTACAGTGACTAGACTACGGACTGGACGGTCGATACCCGGCAAGTTCAAGAGATTTTACTCTTTTCCAGTGAATCCAGGTAGGCTCTCGAGCTCACCTAGGGAACAGGGAGCTCGTTACCAGGGAATAAAGCGTCCGGTAAATGAACCTGATCAGTAGCCTCCATATACTGCTGGCGCTGAGAATGAGTGGAGATGTACCTCACTTTCCCCAATATGCCTATATGACTAAGGATATAACGGATGTGTTCATTACTGAAATGGTCGTTAACTGTTTGAAGCCTAAAAGTCAGGTCATTCTGCATAAAATTCGGTGTGTGTCCATTCCGAAGATGGTTGTGTGGGAAAGGGTCTGTGTTTATTGTGAGTGTTATAAGAAGCGTGTGAATGCAATGTGTGAATAGAATGTAGAGTTTTCAAGTGTTGAACCCAGAGTCACATGTAGGTCTTGAGCTGTTAAGTAAACTAAAACAAAATTGGATTACAGACGCGAAACTTAGTGATATAATTCAGACAAAGGGACAGGCTGACAGAGGACTTCATATTATCTTTAGTATTCTGGAAATATCTTCCCTATAATAACCCTAAAATTTGTTGAATGTGCAATGCTCATTGGTCAGTGTCCTCTTTTATGAAAATGTGTGACAAATTTGCGGTTACCTTTACCGAAATGAGGTTAACATCTGCGTCATATAAAGCCCCAACGCTCTTAACAGCCCATTGCTAGGAGAATAATACTGTCACTGTGGAACAGAATTGAGAAGCATCGTAGTTTGTTGTTGCTCAGAGGATAATCAAGTTTGCAAAGAAATATATACAGGGACAGACATGCAAATTACACAGTAAAATATGTTTGTAGTCGTGAGGTTGTAAAAGAGATAAGCTTCATCCAAATGGCTTTTTCTGGGCCAACTGCCAGGTCCTGGGTTCATAAACCACTTTAAGTGATGCGATGAACATGTGGTCGCTGGTTTCAGCTTTTTATGGCCCTTGGGCAGTCTTGTCCTTGTCTGCAAAATGAATTCTCTTTCATTGCTTGCCTTGCGTCACAACACTCTCGAAGATGACCAAATACATTACTTGCTTGAGAATAATTTAATAACTGATTAATTAGTCAAGAACCTAAGTGTCTGATGGTGAAAATAAACAACCCACCAGCCAATTCTGTAACATAAATATTTAGTTCGTGAGATTTTGCTTTCTCATGGCGGTGAATAGGAAGCTACTGTCGTTTAGTTGGCAAGCTGGTAACAGATTTATGGAGAAACTTGCTGTCTTTATCTTCAGGCTTCTGCTCTGTAGATGGAACCATCAGGGTCCTCCAAAACATTGGTATTACCTGCCAAACTATACGACGTCAAATTGAATAAAATGGTAATCTTCAAAATATTCAGCTGGTTACATTAACAAGTAGGTACCTAACAAACCAACTAATGCATTAGCTTAAACTTCCATACAGGTATTGTGATTATATGTTGCGTTATGCGGCTGGATGAAGAATTTCTTCTCTTTGCGGAACCCGGCGTTTCGTCTTCACAAATATAAAAGTCTGCCGTTGGGCCAGATACGTGTGCAGAGTTCAATCCGTCTTCAGAATGTGTCTTGGTGTTGAAGTATTTACACAGTGCCTTCCCGGAAGCTATCGGAGCCATTTCACTGTTGTGATATAGTGGAGCCTATCTGTGGATACAGACTGCTGCTGCACGTGCAGTCCCTGGGGATGTACAAGTATCACAACAGTGGAGCTAGGGAAGACACCCTTTGGTCGAAGGAGTAGGCGCTTTTATAAATTCATGACACTCTCTACCTGGCGCCTCGATCGACCCCAGGCTCCGATCAGGGATGCTGAGTCATCTTTCCTCAGTGAGGCTTTCGTATTTCGAGATTAAACATTACACTATGAGCTTTGCTGGCTAGTCTTTTTTATCAGGAGTTGCGTTTGCATGACCAGTACTCTAGTCTCGACATCTTTTAGTTTTTTATAGTACATATGTTTCTTGTGCGAACTTGCCATTTGTTTCGTTGCTTTCCTACACATTTTCCTACGTCCTGTGTTTAAATCTGAAGATATTTTAAAGAATTTAATTACCTTTCTCTTTTATTTGATTGTTGTAGCCGTAGGAATCTTGTTCTATCTCACCAATTTCCGAACAGTCCACTCTTCAGACCCGCAAAAATCGTGTAAGATGGACGTTGTTTAGTTGTACGTTCATGCTAACCAAACTGTCAAATGCAGACAGAAGTGTTTATGTTGCTCATTTTACGACGGCAATATCTTAACAGCAAATAGAACCTATTTAAATTGAAGACGCCCTTGAGGCAGTTACTTCGTCCGGTTTCACACTTTGCTGTAGAATGTGACAGGCTTCATCATTAGCGTTCTTTCTTTTCTTTGAGTAAAAAAAGGATTGCTGTGAGATTAGAAGCTGTCTGCATGCCTGTGCCTGTTCTGTCTAAAAGTTCGAACAAATGGACTAGTTCTTACAGTATTAAGTAGACTTCTGCATGCTATGCCATTAAGACCTCAAAGGGGACATGTATTTTCAGTGCGTACCAATTTCTAAAGGAAACTGAGGATTTGGGTTTCAGCGTGATACACAGGTCCACAGATTTTCCAGAAATCTAAGAGCCACTTAAGTATTCTAGGCGCCAGGCGGTGACACGAAGAAAGTTGCACACTGAAGACACATAAATATTTCTTTCCACTTGCGGCTCTAAGCCTGGGATTTGTATACCCCTGGTTTGGTGTAATATTGTGGTTTTAGTGGGTAGATGTATGGTAATATTATCCTCCCATCTCTGCCTACGTCTCGCAAGTGGACGCTTTCTTTCAAGGTCTACTACAATGCTGTATGCACCTCTTATCCCTCCCAAGGTTGCTACACATCTCGGCCAGGTCACAGGCCTTGATTTAATCACTAGATAATAGACTAATAGGCTAGAAGCCACGGAGATACTCATTATTGAATTTCTTCTTGCAGATGACGGTATGAATTTGAATTGCTTACCAAAAAAGGTAATCATTTAATCTTCACGTTTCTAGATAGGCAGAAGAACAATATATTTTGAGCTGAGTGGTAAAAAAAAATGAACATTCTGAAATTTAACCATTCCTTAAATCCTGAAGAATAAAAACCAAATCGATGCCACTTATTATTTTATTGTACTTCTTATAGGCTCAACATGTTTCGGGCACTACTATGCCCATCATCAGGAGCTCGCGACTATAATGTTGATTACCACATTGGTCGTTTCGTTCTTGGTT
>Ga0123354_10003698_pt1 | contig 21261 bp, 12 predicted proteins | sample TergutLab28metaG_2_FD_97872 | JGI IMG/M metagenome (GOLD analysis project Ga0123354, IMG submission 97872) | Labiotermes labralis P4 segment gut microbial communities from Petit-Saut dam, French Guiana - Lab288 P4 | ecosystem: Host-associated > Arthropoda: Insects > Digestive system > Gut ... | reverse complement strand
TGAACCTTCGGGTTCCGTGAAATGCGGGGAATTTCTTGACTAGCTGCAAACCAGTTAGCTTCTAAAGAGGGACTCTGCACCATGGAGTAAGTAAGTAAGTAAGGATGTTTATTTGTGTGGCATATCATATACGGGATGAAACTAAACTTGCGCACAAATTTTCCATGGTTTGATTCTGTTTTAAAAAGTCAGTCAAAAATGTACAATATATGACCTTATACTTTTGGGTTTAGATGTACTTGCCACCATGAAATAGGGCAAGACTCCTCTAAGCAGTGTTATGTACATGAAAATAAATTGCGTCATTAGGTTTGCTGCAGAAGGAGCTGTGACTGAATGGTTGTAAATACACGCTGAATATTACGACATCCTCTTTAACCACGGTGCCTGTACTAGTCGAGACAATACTGACGCACGGGAATTTGCACTACATTTTTCTGGTCAAAGGTCATCTAAATAATCCAGACTTTGGATTTCGAAGATTGGTGTAGCTTCTGAATGAGACATGAAGTACAAAACTTAGGGAATGTTTGACTGCTAGTCGCCCCACATCCTGTCCGGACAGAAGACAATTACGATGTCATAATTGCAGCTGTGGAGCGACAGCAGTAGGAAATTCCTTCAACAAAAGAAATCCAAAATTTCACTTTTATTCTTTATTGAGATAGAGGTAATTCAGCACTTGTGTCTGTAACGCTGTTGTTATGAAAAATCGACTTCTTATTTTGTACAACTGGATAGTTAAAATGCCCTGCTTAGGATCTTAGTAGAGGCTAGCAGCATGTTCTACAGCGTTACCGACAAGTGTGAGCCTGGAGAAAACTGCAAATATGGAGATTCATACCTTGTACTACTCGCCAGGTATTATTGAGAGAAAAACCAAGTAGAAGATGACCGGGGCATTTGTTACGTATGGGGAAGAACAGCAAGTCCTAAAAGGATTTGGTGGGGAAACATGAAGGAAAGAGCTAGTTTACAAAACCTGAATGTAAATGGAGGATAATATTAAATTAGATATTCAATACATAGTTTGTAAAGGCGTGGGCTGGATTTATCTACTGTAGGGTAGGAAACCATGGTGAACCTTTGTGAACACGGTAATAAGCTTTCGAGTAGCTGAGAAACTATCAGCTTCCAAAGAAGAGTTGTGCTGCATGGGGATAGTCGCCCGTAAAGTAATATGACTGATATGATTTAAATAACTATGAAAAATAATCTATCAGATCAAATAAACGGATTGATTGTGACATGAGGTAATGATGTTAGCAATTAAATTTTTAATAACCTCTCGAGTTAAATAACCGTATCATATATCTCCAGTAGGACATGTAATAATATTTGCAGGCTTGTCTGTGAAGTATGTGGGATCTAGTGGCGACGAATGGTAATTTTAACGGTTGTGACATTAATTTTGTTCGGTTCAAACAACTCCAAATGTCAACAACAAAGGCGTTTTGTACACTCTTCCCGTCCTACACGCAGACCCTTGCTGTACCAAATTTAATTACGCTCGTATCGGTTTTACAGAGCTGGGCAGTAGAGGGAAATATCCATCATACGCTAGATTTGTCTGGTCATTGTATTCAGCCACAATAAAAGGGCGCTTTATAAGTCTGTTCTGTAGCTCAAGAATAGAGGAACTTCTGTCACTGAGTGCGTTGTGTAATGGCCGTATCATTACTGTACGGTTATTTGACCCTTGTCAGTACAGCTGACTACACAAACGCTGCTCTAAAACGTCGCCTTTGGCAGGTTATCACTTTTGATTCATATTTAAAGGTCCCGGATTCAAATCTCGACCTAGTCTTTCTTGGTATATATTGCGGATGGCGCCAATTAATAGGCCTTTTATTTCTTCTATCCAAACTTTTTTAAATGCACACTCATAAATATGTTTACCTTTAGGATTTATGTACCTCACGCAGTTTGAAAAGTCATTAAATGAAAGGAAAACTGTGAACCAAACACATAATCATCACCACGTGTTCTGTCTTACGGCATGTCCACAGCCTCTTCCAAAGCGAATTATCCATAGGATGCGATGTGATGTTTCCTTTTTCGACCTCCATTATCTTCTTGTTTCCTTAAGGTTATCAATAGCTGATTATATCTTCTTCCTTGTCTTCCTATCCCTTCTAATTATTTTGTATATTCAGCACCGTGTATTTGAATGCAGTTCCTACGCAAGACATGACGAATCCAATTAGCCTTCTTTTGTTTTATTGTGTGCAGGAAGTTTGTTTCCACCTTGACTCTATTTAATACTTCTTCATTTCACAAGATCAGTTCCACTGATCTTCTACACCGTTCTTCAACATCGGACTTCAAATCTTCCAACGTACGTCTGATCTGCTTTCCGAAGGGTCCACGTTTCAACACCACACAAAGCTGTGTTCCAAATGTAACATTTAACTAGTTTCTTCTTTAAATTCAAGCCTAATTTGCTGGTGAGAAGAGTTTTTTTTTTGTTCTTGAAAGTTTCTGTTGCCATGGAAATCCTGGATTTATTGTCATGTATACGCTTTGCATGTAATAACAGATATTAAATTTTGGTGTCAATATAATTGCCTGAAACGCAACGTGCCCTCCTATTACAGTCTGGTAAGAGTAAGTGTGCTGCTCTGCATTCAGATGTCTCGCCTGAAACTGAATACTTGTGCACTTTGTATTATGAGCTATCTTTCCGTCATAATGAATGGCATAGCAGGTGAAAATTGCATTAAAATCTGTGTAAGCTTGTTGGTTTTAAAGTTACATAATTACGGTATGCCGTGCTCTTTGAAGGGAATGTTTAGCCCCGGCTTAGATGTTAGTGTGATTAACTGTGTTGAGTGCACCGTGTAATGAGAATGTAGTATTGGTGTGGGAACATTTATGGTTTCTGCTGCCTGTAAACAGGAACACCTGCTTACACCGTACGCTTTTCGACGCATATTTCAGCGTCGTCTACGAAAATTCGGTACACTTGCAGCAAGGTTTAAACCAAAGCCATCATTCAAAACGAAGCAGCCGTGATTGTCCAAAAGGAGTGTGCCATAGGGTGTAAAGGCAGTTGGAACCCTGATTGTTCGCACATCTTTTTAAGCCACGCCCTACAATCGTTATAAAACTCTACTGATCTTGAAAATGTCAGCGCTGAACTCAGTTAATTGCTGAAAAATATTTAGGCTGAACATCTGTCAGGTGATATCTGAAACATTTGTATCTGATATCTAAGTACAACATGATAAAGCAGCGATAATCTTCTTAATATTTCGGTGTACTAAGGTTGCAGTGCTAATCTGCCGAAGCATCTGGCCATTTATGAAGTACTAGGTTGCAAATAAAGCACTACAGTAATGTGTCTCAACTTGAGGAAAAGTCACGTGCACGGTGTATGGGAGAGACACTTCACACATTACACGGAACACGCACAGTATGTGTGAGTGTTTCATTATGGACGTAAAATATGTTCTTGGCTACTGTTGTTGGCAAAGGGGAAGAGATTTAATCAAAATATTTCATTACGATCCTTTGAAGCAGGTTTCAATGAATAAAAACAGTGAGATTTATCCTTGTAAATAACCAATTTAACTCACAATTTTTTTTTCCATGTAGTGTGTGTCTTATGTGTTCCTAATATTTTGCACGTTTCTCGAAAAAAGGATGACATAAATGCTCGTCCTTGGTCTGTAATTAATTTTGAACCTGTGCCGTGTCGAGTAATAATTTGAGTCGCATAGACTCGATCACATGTTTCGGCCGTCTGTTCTTGAATAGGAAGAGCCTCTGTATACTTGGTAAAGTGGTCGATGAACGTAGGTAAATACCTATTTTTTTTCGGCATTGTGAGATAGGTCCCAGTAACGTCAATCGATGTGATTTGGAAAGGAAATATTGGTTCTTCTACTTCACCAAGGTGGGCTATAAATTTTCTCGTGGTCTTTCGTCTTTGGCATGAGTCACATTTCCTTACGTAATTCTCAATGGATTTACGCATGCTAGGCCACCAATAGTTAAGTGTAACTAATCTGTATGTTCTCTGTATTCCATGGTGTGCCACGAAAATGGGGTCATGATTTTCTCGAATGACTTCCCGAATTGGAGTTTCTGGTACCACTAGTTGGTGCTTTCCACTTTGTTGGCGTCTGTACATAGCGCCTTCGTTGTCTAGAAAGAAATCGCTCTTACTAGAATAAGAGCCAGCGGTCTGCTTTGTACAGAAAGCGTCTTTCTTTTGTTCCTGAAGAATGGTGGCTTTGTCTAGGCAATTGTTGACCGTGAATGTACCGACGTGTCTGCTGAGTGCATCTACGTGGGCAATCTTTGTCCCGGGTCGGTTTTCAACTAAAAAGTCTGGCTCTGATAATGTTAAACTCCATCTCAAGAGTCGGCTGTTATGATCGGCAAAATTTCGCAAATATATTAATGCGGAATGATCAGTTCTGACAATGAACTTCGTATCGTACAAGTAACAGCGGAAGTACTTGGTTGCCCATACCAAGGCAAGCATTTCGGTTTCTGACGCCGTGTAAGCTTGTTCCGCAGTGTTCAATTGTCTGCTAGCGTAAGCGATGGGCCGTTCTACTCCATCTTGCACTTGTGACAAAATGGCGGCTATCGCTACTTTGGAGGCGTCGGTGGTTAAGATAAAGGGCAACTTGAAATTTGGGTAGGCCAGCACAGGGGTGGAGCAAAGCCTACTCTTCAAATTCTCGAAGGCCTCCTGCTAAATATGTCCCCAGATAAATTCCTGGTCCTTTCTGGTCAGGGGTTTTGGAATTGAAGCAAAATTTTGGCACTAACCTCCTCTAAAATGAGGCCAGCCCTAAGTATGCCCTAAGGTCTTTGACACCCTTAGGCGTCGGTTTTTTTGCCGTACAGCCTTGATCTTATCAGGGGAAGCGGAGATTCCGTCCTCAGATAATATGAAGCCTAAGTACTGCACCTGAGGTTGGGCAAAGACGCACTTGCCTGGGTGCAGTTGCAAGTTGGCTTCGTCGAACCGATGTAATACATTCACCGGGCGCAGAGCGTGTTCCTCCGCCGTGTTGGAAAATATTATTACGTCATCATTAAAGACCCAACATTCTGCTCCAACAAAGTTCTTTAGTACTACATCCACGAGCCTTTGGAAATTTGAAGGGCTATTGGAGAGGCCAAATGGTAACCTATTAAACTCGTAATGACCTGATGGCACAGTAAACGCAGTTCGTTCTTTATGCTCTTCTTTAATGTTTACCTGTCAAAAGTCGCTGTAAGAGTCTAATGCTGTAAAATATTTAGAACCAAAAAGGGTAGATGTAATTTCATCAAACCTCGGCAGGCTGTAAGAAACAAATTTAGTTACCGCATTCAGGGCGCGAAAGTCTACACAAAATTAGAATTTTGGCTTTCCATCCTCTCAATTTTCTGGAACTAAAATAACGGGAGGAGACTAGGGCGAGGTGCTAGGGCGAATGATCCCTTTTTGGAACATTTTCTATACTTGTTGCCCCATTTCGTCTCTTAAAGCATACGGTGTTCTATATTGGAGCCGTCTTATAAGCTGCGCGTCTCCTACGGGTATGTGATGTTCAATGACTGTGGTTCCCTTAAAGTCATTAGAATCTTCATCATGGAAGACATGTGCATATTTTATCAAGATGCTCTCTCAATATTCTCTCTCTCTCTCTCTCTTCTGGAGTTAGGTGGTCCAATTTCTTTTGCAAAAGTTTATTGTACAGGGTTTCATTTCTTCTCTTTCGAGGGGGTTTGGGTGGCCCAATCAAGTTAGTTTCATATCTAACGTTTATTTTGTCCACCATGCTTTCTGATATTCCTTCGGCCATAGTAAGAACTGTATCCTTGGGAATTGTTAGGGCTTCGTCACTGAAATTTTCAACCATAACACATGCACAGGTGTGAAGTCTTCCGGTCGGCTTGCGATCGTCCCGTGACGTCATCGCATGCTCACGCTGTTCAACTCGCGATAGAGCGCGTGAAGGAAAAATTCTTTCTATTGGAACCTGAACGGGCTCTATGCAGACTAGCGGTGGAAGTTTTTGTTCCTTTCCTGATTTTACTATTCCCATCACAATTTATCGACACCTGGGACAATAGTAATATTTTATTTAGCTTTAACGAGCCTAGTTTCGTTCTGGGCAGTAGTTGTCTCGCGGTGGGGGCTGGCTGAGAACTGACCGTCTTTATGCCGATCCTCCCGTAGACAGGGTTGAGTGCTGTGTCCCTCTTTACCCTCTGTAAAGAAAGTGAGTGCCGCGCCTTTAGTGGGTGGAACCTTACACGCTCGTGGCACTTTGCCGATGCCAGCAAGCGACACCTTACCGCACTCAAAATCGATTGAGACACCTGTTTTGTTAAAAAATCTGTGCCTAATAGACCCGCTGCATCAGTGGAAAGCGAACACACCAGAAACGTGTGACTAAACTCGCGTCCGTCCACCACAAAAGAAACAGTCTGTTGGCCCGTAATATTGAGGACTTCCTAGTCACTCCGTACGGTCGTATGTGCGTGACTTCCACAGCACTTCCCGATATGCCGGGCTGCATTATAGAGACGTTGGACCCTGTGTCTAGAATTAGACGCCGCGCTACCCCCTCTATATCCACTGAAATGGAAGGAGTAACGTGCTCCAACAAAACCGACCTTAAGGACGCCATGACAGCCTTCTCAGGGGTTTGAGGTGGAGGGAACTGTCTTCACTCACACCTCGTTTGCGTTTCCCTGGTTCTTTGTTTCTTTCTGGGGGCCTTGCTTGTTTAGGAACGGGGGCTTGCTGCTGGAGGAACCTGAGCGCCTCGAATGCTCAATTGGGCTCCCTTTGCCTGGTGAATCGGAGGGATTTGCCTCTCTTCTCATCCTTGTAGGACATTCCCTTGTGAAGTACCCTACGCCGTCGCATTCATAACACCTCAATGCAGCCTTGGTCCGTGAACTTCTAGTGCTCGAAGTTACTGATTTTCTAGCACTACTGGAAGTTTTATAGCCCTGACTTCGCGAGCTACTGACCACACGTGTGTCGGTCGGGGGTCGTTGCTTGTCGTCGTCAGGGTAAGTTCGGTTCGGGGATTTAGACGTTAGCCTAACCGACCTATCAAAGTTTGCGTAAAAACTCTCACTAATCTTTTCTTGCCTCTCTGCCTCCTGTACAGACAGAGTTATTCTCAGATCCTGGTCCATGCTTTGCGGGTTGGCATAACGATACTGAGTCCCAGGAATTCCCGTAAGTCCTGTTAAAAAACTGGCTAACAACATACGTTCTGATTTCTCATTGTGGATGTGTTGTGCTACAGGGTCTTCCACTTTATAAATAATTTTCCCCGCTAACGCCCTGCATCTATCGGCAAACGCCTGCGGATCTTCACCTTTAGCTTGTTTAGCTGTTTGAAGCTTCATATAATGGTACTGGTCCGTGTGGACGTCTTTGTACCTATTTCTAAACACAGTCTTAAATTTTGGCCAAGTCAAACTGTCCGTGTGAAGTTCGGAACATCCTTTATAAAATGTCTTCGCTGAGCCGGCTAGTTTTAGAAGTGCGATTTCCACCTTATCAGTCTACTCCCATCGACCTATGAGGATGGAACTTTCGATACTAAAAATGAATTCTTCTAGGGTGACTGCTGCGTCCGTACCTGTCCATTTTGGAACTAGGGTGATCAAGGAGAGGTCTTTGTGAACTGTCGGGGTTCCTACTGGCATGCGGTCTTTCAACCGTTGAAACTCTGCTTTCGCCTCTGCCAATTCTGCTCGCAAACGTGCGTCTGCCATTTCAAAACTGCAATCGCGTTCTGAGTAATTCCAAAAATAATTTAAAATACAAAATTTTAAATTTCAACTCTACTTGCTGTTACTTATCCTAACTTTCCTTCGCACGTGTAACTTGAGTCCCGTATAACAAACAAAATGCTGGGCGTTGTAAAGTCCTATCCCACCGCTGCAAAACAATTTGTAGTGTATGTCGGAATGGGGCTGGACTTCCACCAAATCTTATATCGACAAATACTACAGGTTAAGGGTCGTATAGAATTTCGCTGGTTAGTTTTATGTTGCCACCAATTAGATTACATATCTGATAAAAAGAACTCCAAGACAATACAATAAAATCGTCTTACTGTATATTCTAAATTACTACGTTCACAATATTTACAGTGGGAATGAGGAAATAATCTCTCATAGAAATTCGGTAGTGCTAAAAGTTAGCATGCCGGAATATAAACCAAATTACGCGAATTTAGAATAATTAAACCCGAATTCAATCCAAATGTACGCAACTCAATTTAGTCGGAATTTCCAAAACATTCAGCACGCTTACCTTGTAAAATCAGCAGACTGAATATCATTGTAAGTTTCACAACCAAACAGTTTACTGCCTTCACTTATAATCTTCTACACCAACTCAGGATACGTGCGTATTAATTGCGTATAGAGAGGTATTTTACAGTGCCAATGGGTTTATATAAAGGCGTAACGCAACGTCAGCTGTTCCAGAAAATTTAGCGAACTTTCATGTCACTTTCAGCCGTACAGTGCCTCTAAGTCCAGTGAACGGGATTGGTATTTGCTGAAAAAATGAAAGTGCGTGGCAGTCGTTTCCTGTCTGTATGTAAAAAATAAAATTTTCATTCCAAGTTACAAATTATAAGTTTCAAACCGAACGTTATTTAAATATACATTACATTTCTATTCTCTACGTGTTTCGGGCAGCCATGTGCCCATCATCAGGAGAATTATTGTATCAATGCGACACCTGGTTTATGTCACTCTGTGTAGATGACCGTGTGATATGCAGGTAAACATGGAAGCCCGAAATATGTAGAGAATAGAAATAAATATAAACGAAAAAATTGTGCGTCAAGTTGGTTATTTACAAGGATCGTACCAGGATGCACGGTTAACAAAACATAAAATTCGGCGAGATTTACTCCATTTTCAGCGGCGATATAATTACGTTCCAGCCAAAACAAAGAACACGGTCCTGAAATTCGCAAGATTGCGATTTCCTTGGTGCAGTAATTTCCGTTAAAAACAGTACGTGGAGCAAAAGTGATTCGAAGATGTCCGCGGAGTGGGCATTGCACAGGAAATTGCTTCCTTGGTTACCAGCAGCAGTCGTCGGTGCCAAACAAAAGACGTCACGATGATTTTGTCTTAGAACTGGCTGCTATAACATGACTACTGCCGTTACGAAACTAATGATGACAGTGTGACGGTTTTCTCTATACTCAACGAAATGTGGTCTAATCTCGAGTTTCATAATAATGTCTAATAAAAGTCAGTCTCATTACAGGCCTGTAGTGGCCCAGAGGGTTCTAGGAAGTTAAAGTTTTCAGATTTCATGACAAAATAATGTCTAATACTGTAATTAATTTCGCTATGTGTGTGACTGCTTTATGTGAGTCACACTTAAAATTTTGAAGTCTTAAATTCAGTGCCAAAAAAATATACCTAGGGTAAAACTACGTAACTTTGTTTTAAGAAAGTCGCATCCGGTTATAACGACATTGGTTTATGCGACACTTCGCCTAAGCCGTCACATATTATCTGGTGAATATTCATTCCTGGATGCCGGGGCATATGTCTGACCCCCACCCGCGTCTAGTGTCGAGGTCCTAGAAAGAGTAGAGCCATACTTCTACTCACCCTGAAGTCCTTCGTGGCCTATAAAAAGGGTGAAAACCTACAATTCATTCCTCGCTGTTAATCATATCATTATAAACATCGGTTATAATAAAACTCTGTCACAGCGATACAAAATATTCCTTTCATGACGTTAGAACCGAGTTCGACTGTATGATGTAGGCCTATACATTTATACATGCATGCATGCGTACATACATGCATACGTACAGTACATACATACATAGTACATACATACATATATACATACATGCATACGTACGTACATACATACATACATACATACACACACGTACATACACACATACATACATACATATATGCATGCATGCATGCATACGTACATACATACATATATAGTACATACATACACACATATATACACATATACATACATACATACATATATACATACATACATACATACATGCATACGTACGTACATACATACATACATACATACATACATATATGCATGCATGCATGCATACGTACATACATACATATATAGTACATACATACACACATTTATACACACATACATACATACATACATACATACATACATACATACATGCATGCAAGCATGCATACATACATACATACACACATACATACATACATATATACACACACACATACATACATACACACATACATACATACATACACACATACATACACGCGTACATACACGCATACATACACACATACACACACATACATACATACACACACGCATACACACACGTACATAATTACATACATACATACACACACATACATACATACATACATACACACACGCATACACACACGTACATACATACATACATACATACATACACACATACATACACACACACATACCTACATACATACATACATACATACATACACACATACATACATACATACACACACGCATACACACACGTACATACATACATACATACATACATACACACACACACATACATACACACATACATACATACATACATACATACGTACATACAGTGGAACCGGTTATATTGACATCGTTTTATGCGACACCTTATCTATAGCGTCAGACATTTTGTGATGCCATTTAATTCCTCGCTTTTAACCGTCACATTTTACTCATCGGTTATTATAACACTCTTTTATAGTGACGTAAAATATTCCGTCCCCTTCATGTTCATGACGTTGCAGCCGAGTTCTATTATATTTATTGAAATACGACTGGAGTAAGTCCTGCGCTAACAAGTACAGTATTTTATATAGATACGAAGTATATGGCATCTCGCTGTGCGTTTGTCTAATAGCATACATTTATTGTTGAAATCACAGCTGCAAATAAATAGTCCATCAGAGTTCCCTGCTGATTAATGTGGTTTGGTTAAGTGTTGAAGTCTGTATGTATTATATGCCAAACAGTATTAATCGCTGGGGTTAGGACTTTTCAAACGATAACACACAATCACAAGCGAATGCGTGTCATGATTGCTAGAGAATTCTGTTATCGTTGGAGCATTATCCAAATAACAGGATTCGTTGGCTTCAACTTGTAGTCTCTAAATTACATTTGAATTTCTTAAGTTCATAATTATAAGGGCATGAAGGGCTTGTTAGGTGTGGTGAAGCCAACCCTCATAGGGCAGAACACCCTAAACGATTGTAGGATACTACAAGCTAATCCCCTCATAACCGAAATAACAACTGATTACAGGAACGCACTACACCTACCGGTAAAAGACGTTAGACTAACTGAAGTGAAGTCCGTAGTAATCCTGTATAAGCTGTCAGTGCCCTTCACAGTAACACTCCACCACCTGTGAGAAATATCTGCATGGTATCAACAATTATCACTTATTCGGGGATTCTCACAGTTCGTGATATTGTGACCCCCTAAAATAAAATTTACGCGCAACCCGACATTAAAAATTTCACAGCCCTATGTCATACAGACAAATGACAGTTTGAGGCAGCACTTTTACTTAACCGGAGCCTGAATGTGACAGTAGTGTGGATGTTGGTCCATCGGCTGGTGGTGGTGATCTCGGTATTTGGAGCACACATTGTGTAGGACACTTGACACACATTTCAAGCTGTCAGCATCCTGCAGTGTGAGAAGGATTAGCTTGCTTTCACGGCACAGTTCCTCAATCCCGGGTTTTATCTTCGACATAAGCACTCTCGTGCTGAAAATTAACCCGGAAGCCCGAGGTTTCCTTGTCTCCTCTGTCTGTTTATCGTCCGAGGATATGACCCTGTCTTTAATCTGCCGGTCAGTGAAAAGTGCAGTCATGCACAGAGTTGTTGGTCCCAGTCGCGTTGTATTATAACTGCAGGAACTTTACTAGCCTTGTGGTCTGTCACTACGTTCACAAAGCTATCAGATATTCCCTGTATGATCACAAGTCTCACAGTTACACACAATGTTTTAGTTCCCCGTCAGATTGTGGGGTAAAGTTTCAGCCTTTGTAAGCATATTTATAGTCCTGGCACCTCTTCTACGTCTGTGTGGTTGAAGGAATTGCAGTTCTTCACAATTTCCGTTCTCTATGAGGCTGTATGGGCCAATCCCAGTGGCTGCGAGGTCCAAGGCGGTGGTCTGCGGCCGCTCACTTGATGGGATTGTGGATTCGAATCCCGTCGGGAGCATGGAAGTTTCTCTCTTGTGAGTGTTGTGTGTTGTCAGGTAGAGATCTCTGCCTCGGGCTGATCGCTCGTCTAGAGGAGCTATACTGAATGTGATGTGTCCAGTGAGTGTGATCAGGAAGCTCCATAAGGGGACACCATAGCCAGGAATCGAGTCGAAACGTCATAGGAAAGAGTGAGGTTGTATGGTAAATAGAGAAGCCGAAATGTAATAGCTTCTTCATGTCAGCAGGAAGCTACAAAGTATTTCTAACCCTGAAATGATCTCAAACAAAATATCGGCTTTTTATTCGGCTTTATCTACGTGAAGACACATGATTCCTTTCACCAGCCCTGACCTTTTGAGATTTAGAAGATGGAATTGCATACGTGTTTCAGACAATCTAATTGAAGAGGGAGAGATAGTCATTTAGAAGAGAGGTAAATGATTACTGATACAATCACTCTGATTTTGACTGAATCACAAGCTGTCTATGCAAACAGTACGTACGAAGTAATTGGAATCCCCAATTAAAAACGGTCTAACTTGTGGAACACTACGATTGAGAGAAGGGAATGCAAAGACAATGAGCTATTGAATTTTATTTCTGTTAATTACATGCGGAAATAAAGTGGAATGGTTCCGATTTCATTCATCGTTTAATTTATTCGGCTCAGATGGTCTGTTTAGTGATTATGTTACAGAACACTATGGTTATATGTAGGCCTACTCTACACGCGTCCACAGTAGATTCAATTAGTGTATGCTTACTTTTTAACTTTTAGATTAAATCAGCATGGAATTTTTGTAATTAGAAACTTTTTCTCCTCGTACGTTAAAATAATCCAATCCGTCTAATTACAGTATTTCGCTAGTACTTCACTGTGACCTACGAGAGAGTCGGATACTGGAATTCTTTTTTATTTGTTTGCAGTTTAGGCTTATTTTATGATGCTACTGATATAGTAAAGTTCACCCTAGAAGAGGGCATGAAATTCCAGAGGGAGAAAGGAGGTGTAGCCCTACTCATTCTCTAATCTCTGCGCTAGATGTTGGCGGGTGGTCAACACCACACCCCGACCGCTTTACCCAGGGATACTCATTCTGTAGGAGGCTGGGTGGGTCCTACAGCAGTTATGAACGGGTGCGGAAAATCTCGCCTCCCACCGGGATTTGATTCCCAGACCATTCAGCCTGTCGCGAGTCACTGTACCAACTGAGCTATCCCTGCCAACGCTGTTGGTGTGGGCCTAATTGTAGATAGTAATGATAACACAGGTATTGTAAGTGGAAAAGCAATATGTGTTGCACAACCTTTGTGTGTATTTGTAGCCGTAAGTATCCAGCATGCAATGCGCATGTGCCATTTTTTCATCTATCCCGCTCTACAGTATTTTTACGCATTATCTCATAAACGGCACGAATTTAAAAAAAAAACGACATTGAACATTAAATGCGTTTTTTCGAGTTTTCTACAATTTTTGTCTGAAATATTTTTCATTCAAGAAGAAATGAGCGAGCTAAGATCGAAAATGTATATTGGTCTTCATGTAAAGTGCCCTTTATATTTGTCCGATTGGAATGAAACTTGAATTTTCTGAACAGATTTTCCAAAAACACTCACTTATCAAATTTCATGATAATCCGTCCTGTGGAAGCCAAGTTCAATGCGGACAGACGGACAAACGGACGGACAGACATGATGAAGCTAATAGTCTGTTTTCGAAATGCTTCGAACGCGCCTAAAAGTGAGAAATTGTAAGTAATGGAAGAAATTTTGAATGAAAAGTCAGTAGACTAAGTAACGTACCATTGAGGCACATATGCCGAGAAACTGGAGAAATCCACGCAAGGTGCGTCAGGACAGATTTTTCCGACCGGAGTTCGAAACGGGAACCTCCAAATTTTAAGTCTGTAGCTTCGCAGTTAAACCATCTTTCTCGGCGATAGTAACATATATCCGAAGTAACAGTTCGTTTTGTTTTCGAGAATTCTGGGGTTCGAGTTTTGTCTGGGGGCCTGCTGTTCGTACTGGGGGATTCTCATGATTATTACGAATTTTTACAGACGATGGAAAGATCACGGACAATGTGCATGAAAACAAGGTTCCAATGAAACTGTCTGAAGATAAAAGAAAGTAAACTAATATGGAAAAAGTGAACTTTGATATTTTTATAGCGGCGTCGCTTAAGATTCAAGACTTCTGGAGTGTTACGCAGACTAGCTTGACCCTGAAGATGAAGGCACCGCGGTAATTTGACGTCTAACAGTCCAGATCACTTGAATCTACAACGTGTACACAGTTATATAATGAAGTGCTTTAAAATATTCTCCATTCGCTAATCATTATTAGGGCGATGAATGTAATGAAAGTAACGCGGTTGGAACACGTAACACGCACTGAAAACGCGATAACTGTTTTAAAAAATATTAGTTTTGTCACTTGGAAGAGGGAAGGCCAATTATAAGACTAGACGAGTAAAAAAATCTGTTTTTTTTTATGTTTTCCACCCCGAAGTGTTATAACATATAAACACAACGTGTCAGTCAATAACACAACACTTTATTTTATATGCATTAAAATATTATATTGTCAGGGCGACATGTTTCGACCTTTATTAGGTCATCTTCAGGCCCTCTGGGAAAACAGATCCAAGAGCTATTTATATTTCAATGTATTGTGAGATCCCAAATGCTTACAGACTGTGTTATATAAATGTGAAATACATAAGTTAGTATATATTGGAATCTGTGTGGCGGTCTGAGCATGAAAGGTTAAATATTATCTTAGGTGGTGGTATATTAAACCCAGTTGTGTATAAAAGACTCTATTGAAACGTGGTTTTACTTTTTAGTTTTTAAAAACATGTATTAAAATAGGTCTCGGTGGATTAAGATGCGATGATCAGGGTACATATATTTGGCTCAGAAAAGGGTCCTGTAACGGGCTGTTGCCAAAAATAAGTGAGGCGAGTAACTTGTTGAGTGATTGAAAAAATTTTATTTCCTCTAGAAATGCGTGCTCCAAAAACTACCTTCAGAACATATTGAAATGTTATTGTGAGAAACACAGACCGTAGCGCAAGTGGATAATGCCTACTACATCGCGTCTGAAGCGCTTCTAGATCCAACAGGGACCAGAGACAACTGGCAGCTGCAGGCAGCGTCCCTGAACTTCCACACTGCTAGTTAAGTGTTTATTTCCCCTTTTCCAATTATACCGAAATGCGTCAAAGCTCATTTATTGAACTGTGTACTCTCTCTTCAAAACATCACAGGGCCATCATGATATAATTGCTTGAGGGAATGAATTAAAAAGGAACGTGGCTTTATAAAACAAACATAGTTCTTGGTAGCAACTGTGATGTTATCATTTCCACTTCTCAACATTTCATCGCATGACGACTGGTCGATAAACAATTACATCGCCAAATATCCGTGACGTGACAGCTGAAAGGCTCGAGAATGCATCATTCGCGCCTTTAGAAGAGACGCTGGTTCACATGGTTCCTGTAGATAGATAGATTATTTCTGTGCACACACACACATACGTGGCAGTTACCAGCACTGTGTGCACCATGGGTAGACCATACTGTTTGTTCATCATCTGTATATTGCCTGTATTCTGTGTCTCCATGAAAGTGCAAAACTTTTACCACTGAACACAGACATTTACGAATCTTACCATTTTAATTTCGTCGCACTTTAGGCTAAGAGCTGGATGTCCGAGGAATCGTGGTTCGATGTCCATTGCCGACAGAATATTTGTATTCTCTCCCACGGGTTCGTGTAGGCTCTGGGGCCCAAGCAGTCTCATGTTACATGGATACCTGGGCCTCTTACACCGAAACGAAAAGCAGATCACTCACATGCAACTGTTGACGAGGATAAGAAACGAGTGGGATTCTACATCTGCAGATATTTCCATGGCGTTCGCAAGGAACTTATCTAGCCTGTCAGATAATCTGGTAACTAATATAACTAATTATGATGGTTAGGATGTCGAGTAACATGCCATCCAGGTAAGAAGAGGAGCTGAAGTATATCTCCACTCATTCTTAGCCTCGACGCTAGGTACTGGGTTATCAACGCCAGGCCGAGTACGCATTTTACAGAGGACTGGGTGGACACCAGAACCACTCTAGACGTGTGGGGAGAAGAGAGATATTCTTGCTTCCATCGGGGCTCGAACCGCGAACGGTCAGTCCTGTAGCTAGTCGCTATTTCGAGTACGTTATACCGGCCCTGCTAAGTAGGAAGCACATGCGTTTTAAAACGAGCTGACTTTCAGTGTGAATGGAATTTCGTATTTATTGTGGAACGCCGTAGGTCTGTGTGTTTATGCACTCCCTGTGTTTCTACATTAGACTACTGAATTAAAACAGGGATTTTCACTGAACTTGTTACCAACATTGCGCCACTAGAGGACGTTCGAGCACTGTGCTTGATAATTAGGGTCAGTCAATAGTAACGACCTGGAGTCCTCGCAGACTTGTAAGACGGGAACGATACTGGCGCCACGCTCTGTAGAGTCCTGAAAGTTGCATTGTGATGTACAGCCGATGTTACTGCAATATTATGTACAATGTAAAAGAGCAACACAAGAGCAGTGAGAAATACGCGTGTGTGTGTGTGTGTGTGTGTGTGTGTGTGAGTGTGAGTGTGTGTGTATGTGTGTGTGTGTGTGAGTGTTTGTGTGTGTGTGTGTGAGTGCGTGTGTGTGAGTGTGTGTGTGTGACAGTGTGTGTGTGTGTGTGTGTGTGTGAGTGAGTGAGTGTGTGTGTGAGTGAGAGTGTGTGAGTGTGTGTGTGTGTCTAATAGTGTTTGATCTAGAAACGTGAAAAGAGAGACCGCTTAGGCGAAATGTGAGTTGTCACACCACAGAATTATATATGTGCACATACTTTTGTTATGTCAGGTATACAATAAATAACACTTCAATGGATATATTTAACAAGAAAAATTTTATTCTTCTATGACATATTTTATGATTAGTTCCTGATGCTAACTGTTAACATCTGAACGTGTCAAATATCCTACAACTGTAATACGTTGTAACCTCGACAACTGTACGTTCTGAAACCCTGGACACTGCACTACATGTTCGAGACTAGTTGGATGCAGTTTAATGAAATGGGTGGTATATTTTGTGTCCAGTTTACGTTATTCTAACACACCTGCGAACGTTCCTATTTACAAGTGTTATCACTGTAGCGTGAGCTTGGATTCCTTTTCTTTATTCGTGAAGATGGAATCATAACAGTAAAGCTACCAAAATATTCGGTGTCAAATCCGACGAAAATTCAAGCAGAGTGAATGTTTTGTGGAACAGTTCAGTAGGAAGTGCAGTGTTAGTGTTTGTCGAGGATAATCTACTTCTACTGATAAAACGGTATTAATAAACCAGTATAATTCAATTTTATTTTAGACCTGTATTCGAAAAGGAAAGTGTCAGATCCGTATTTGAATATTTCCTTTCTTCTAAGTAAACATTTTCTTACTCTTGACCCCCCTCCCCCCTTACATTCTGTCATCCTTCTTCCTACCTTCGAAACAGAGTTTCCATAATGTTTATTTTCATTACATTTCGGTTGTGTGCTAAAGGAAAAGCTGGCCTAATTACAATCCCTGTGTAAGAACCGTTTCAACCGTTCAGCCAGTGCTGTTATGTGACAGCTCCAGGTCTTGCTGTCACAGGGTCACAGGAACTGCTGACCCAACGGAACAGAGTTCATCAGAAGCTGGCAGTCTTCAGGCTTCTTATTCATTTACACTCGTAAACACATATGCGTACATCCCCCAAGTTTATAAAAAAAATTCTCTGCGTATTTTAATCCCCTCTTCATCATTCGTGATTTGATTATGCCAACAATATTAGGTGACGAGTAAAAATTGCAGACGTTTTTGCATGTTCCCAGTTTCTAAAATTTAATGTTAATAAAAATCCAGCCAGATACAACAGTATGAAGATATTTATTTACTGCAAAGTCACTCTAAATGTTTCGGGTGTCACAGCACCCATCATCAGGAGTACTAAAACTGTAACCGCAGCCTCCGGTACAGGTCATAATACTGGTACTTCCCTCCAACGTGGCCCTATCAGGCCATGTTGGAGGGAAGTAGCTGTACCAGTATTATGACCTGTACCGGAGGCTGCGGTTACAGTTTTAGTACTCCTGATGATGGGTGCTGTGACACCCGAAACATTTAGTGTGACTTTGCAGTAAATAAATATCTGCATACTGTTGTATCTGGCTGGATTTTTATTAACACTGAATTACGATGTACGGAACCATGAGCTTAAAATTTCTAGAATTAGGTTTCTTATTCTTTAGGTCGTAACTTCATACCTACAGATACAGATCGTAAAGAACTGCAGGTTATGTTTTAACGTTCGATTTTAGTAAGCGGAAAGGAATATTTCGCCCTAGAAGAAGAAGTGAACCCTCCCCCCCCCTCGACATTGGCTTGGGTGGTTAACACGATGTCCCGGCCGTTTTACCCCCGGGGAGGAGACCCGGTACGCATTTTAGGTGAGGCTGAGTGGGCCCCAGGGTGCGGGCGCGGAAAATAACCCCTCCACCGGGATTCCATCCCCGGACCCTCCAACCCGTAGCGATTCTGTGTACCGACTGAGCTATCCTGGCCCAATTTTTATTTCGGTACAATGAATATCCTTGCCTGAATTCCAGTTCCCGTGTTGCCGTCGATTAATTCCGGGATTGTGCGAAGCTGTGTAGGAGTACACATATTCGAGAACCGAAGAAATATTGCGTGACCACACCTTCTAATTTGCGTGGGTGTTTACCACTTACCGTAAGGGCACATGTAATTAACGTTTTTCTTAGAGGGGGCTAGCGAACTGGAAGAGTTTAGAGAACGCGTCGGTCAGTAGGGGCGCTTCATTCTTGAAGCTAATCGATGAACTTGTTATCACTGTGTGTAAAATATATATAGCCGGTATAAGCAGGTCAAGCAAGCCTATCACCTGGATACCGGAAACTCTTCGTCCCTATTAGCTATTGTTGCTAAAGTAATGAAGTGTTGGAGATTGCGCTGGACTACACATATCCGAAGACTACAAAGGAAGGACGTAAAGTATACAAAATTTTAGTAGGAGAAATAAAATAGGACATTGGAAAATAAAAAATTACGAATTTGAAATAGTGGAAAATTTTAAATATTTAGGAGTTACATTTAATGACGATAACAATAACCAGACAGACTTGCAAGAAAGAATACAAAATACTAACAAAACATATTTTATGCTACAAAAATTTTTAAAAATAGAAAGATATCAAAGAAACTAAAATTAAGACTAAAGAGCGCAACAATAGGCAAAACGTTAAGATGTGCATCAGAAACTGGGACATTAACAAAGAGGGAAAGTAATTGAAAGTTTTCGAAAGGAAAGTTTATAGAAGAATTTTAGGCCCAGATTACGAAAATGAAAAAGAAAATTGGAGGATATTAACCAAAAAAGAAATTTATGTAAGTGTTAAAAACCCTGCTATAATAGAGACAATAAGGTTATATAGATTACGTTGGTTTGGGCGTGTACAGAGAATGGAAAAAAAAAATAGAATTCCCAGAAGGGTATTATATATGAATCTGGGAGCAACAAGATTGAGAGGTAGACCAAGAAATAGAATCAAGACAAGGCGAGATAGGATGGAAGAATAGTTGGTGGAGAAGGGTGGCAGGAAGAAGTACATAACAGAGAGGAATGGAAGAAGCTTCTGAGAACAGCAAGGAATCGTCGCATTCTGCACCTGCCATTGGAATGATAATGAATCTATGACTTTAGAAAAGTAGTTTAGAAGGACGGGTGATGAATGGGACAGACGTGTGGCCTGCCATGGTACTAAATCTATTGAACTTCCGGTTTCTGCTAGCTGTGTTTAAGTACCTGTTATGTCATTGATTGTATATTAATAGTAACGGCATTAACATTTATACTGCTTTCACATAATTAGAAATTGTTTAACCTACCTTTAAATTTTGACGCCAAGTTTCTTTTCCATGTCATCTGAGAGGCTAATGGTAACAGTTGAACGTTCTAATTTCCATTTCCTGTTGCAATCTGAGTAAATGTGAAAGTGATGAATAGGGAGAAGGGATTTAAACAAGAGATTGCTGAATACATCCTGTCTCTGTAATTGAATCAGAAATTGTATAAACTAGCTTACAAGTGATGGCCACTGTCAACAGAGCTTCCTGTCTAGAGTTTACACTTTACCGTCAATATGGAGCAAGCGGAGGGCACAAAGTTTTGCACCAGCTTCCCAAGGCAAATCTCATCAACACCCCCTCACTTAGACTACTGAAAATCAGTCGCAAGGCAGATTATATTTCCTTTGACTAGACGACCTGTTAATGAGAGAAGAGATTCAGTGAATTTCAGTTAATTATTAACAAAGTTGTTTAGCGCGCGGAAACCTGAGGCACTCCGTCACAACAACATCGATATGTTTATATGTTGCCGCGCTGTGTTCAGCGGCTGGGTGGAAAGAAAAATGCATACCTGCACAGTTTGACGGGGAAAGTTTTAGGGTATGTACCACTCACAAGGCGGAGGCCTGAAAGTGAATATTAACATTTAAAAGCCTAGCTGTTACTTTATGCATCTTCACGCATAAAATTCAACAAGACAGTCTATGGAAACTTGAGGGTCGTTTGACCGTGCATGTTCATCATGAAATAAAGTGAAATGCCAACTTGATGCAATTAGGTTATTTTATTGATTTATTCTTATCTCGACATGTTTCGGGTACATACGCCCATCATCAGGAGCATTTGATGTTGAGTTGCAGCATATGGTTTCCTGCACCGAGTTTTTGGATGGATGGTGGTGTTGAGAGCCGCACCATCCGCACCGTACACACGACCTACGCAGCGCTCTCAAGACCACCACCCATCCAAAAACTCGGTGCAGAAAACCATATGCTGCAACTCAACATCTAATGCTCCTGATGATGGGCGTATGTACCCGAAATATGTCGAGCTAAGAATACATCAAT
>Ga0123354_10003696_pt1 | contig 21267 bp, 11 predicted proteins | sample TergutLab28metaG_2_FD_97872 | JGI IMG/M metagenome (GOLD analysis project Ga0123354, IMG submission 97872) | Labiotermes labralis P4 segment gut microbial communities from Petit-Saut dam, French Guiana - Lab288 P4 | ecosystem: Host-associated > Arthropoda: Insects > Digestive system > Gut ... | reverse complement strand
TTTTGGGTTATATCGGTATACTTTAACATAAGGAACACCCTCCCGAAGTCTGGCACATTCCTCCTGGGACACCGTGTATGTATGTATATATATATATATATATATATATATAGTGTTGTGGCAACATGTTACGACCTAAGTCGGTCATCTTCAGGCCATTAACATACAAACTCAATACAACTCCATACAAATATATTTGTATGCAGATGTATTGAGATTTTATATTAATGATCTAATGACCTGAAGATGACCGCCTTAGGTCGAAACATATTGCTAAAATAAAGTGCATAATATACGTTAGTTTTGTATGACGATATTTAAATCCTTCTTGCAAATTAACACAACAGGATGATAAACGAAAAAAAAAAAAAAGGTAACATATTACACCACGGCTCTTTTGTTCCGTATCCTTTCAATTAGTTTTTACAAATTATCCAGTCACTGACCTCGTTTAGTATCAGCTATTGAAAGCACGTTTAAATGAACCTTTTTGTCCACGGCGCAACGGCCCGGAGTGGGCCAGAGCCTCCTAATTATCGGGGCTTCACAATCACACTCAGAACACACAGACCACCACCACACTCGGTAGGACTCCTCTGGACGAATGATCAGCCCGACGCAGAGAACTCTGCCTGACAACACACAACACTCACACGAGACAGACATTCATGCCCCCGGCGGGTTTCGAACCCGCAATCCCAGCAAGCGAGCGACCGCAGACCCACGCCTTAGACCGCGCGGCCACTGGCATCTGTTTTAAATAAATATAAAGGGGCTGAAATGTTTATTCCGTATATTAATTACTGCACCTGGTAGTACACGGTGTCCGGCGTGTTCTTGTCTGGTGTCCACTGTACGATTCCTGGCTCACCCTGATCGCACTCCAGTGTCAAGGTTCGCTGGTAGGCACCAAAAGATGCGAATTCGTCTGCAGGGGGTTGATTGGGATTAGGCTTCCAGTTGCACAGCCTTCCGGTTCCGGTGGGGTACACGTCTCCACGACGGTTCTGCCGCGCTCCGGCAAAAATGCGAACTGCCTGCAAAAAGTAAACAGAAAACAAGTGAAATGTCAACTAGATGCAGTTTGGACGTTCTGATCAAGAATCTGACGTACTGGCTTCAACTGACGCTGTTGTTAATCGTTCCTTTCTCCTTCTTCTTCTTCGTCTTCTTCTTCTTCTTCTTCTTCTTCTTCTTCTTTTTCACTACAGCCCCTCAGTTTGGCCTTGGATTCACTCACGACAGGCGCCTATTCTCTTCTGTCCAGAACTCTTGTTCTCCATCTTTTACGCCCCTATTCCTCAAGTGCCGATTCTGGTGGCCGCACGGTCTATGCGTGGGTCTGCTGCTGCTCGCTTGTTGGTACTGCGTGTTCGAATCCCGCCGGGAGCGTGTGTGTTTTTCTCTTGTGAATATTGCGTCTTGTGCAGTTAGAGGTCTCTGCGACGGGCCGATCCCTCATCCAGGAAGTCCTACTGAGTGTGAGCACGCGCGTGTATGTCATTGAGTAGGGTCAAAGGAAAATATCATCCTTACATCTGCAATGAGTTGGTAGAAGAGACCAGACTAAAAAAAATAAGAAAAATTCCTTAAATCCAATGCGACATCTTACATCCACATTAACCTAGGTCTTTTTTTCTCCCTCCTCCTGGTTTGCCTTATAGTAACTTCTTTACTGTCCTTTCACCATCCATTCTCACAACATTCCAGTCTGCCTACTTCAGTTACTCTTACAGTATCTGGAAATTTAAATTTATTATACATTTCTCGAGTCATTTTTATTCTCCAGGAACGGTTGTCATATGTTGGGCAATATGTTTTTTTCAAGATTTTCCTTTCCCACGATGTGACGGCTCAGTCCATTTTATCTGTTAATGTCCATGATTCTGTTTTTAATCTGTGATCTTATAAAAACAGTGTGAGTTTGTTGAAAGTTTGTTTTCTAATACGACATGAATGCCTACATTACTGAAAGTATGACAAGGAAATCGGGTTTTGATGCACGGTAGAGGCAGAGATTTTCATCTTTCACACAGCTTCCAGGCCGGTTATTGAGCCCATTCTTATTGCGTGAACACCGGCGGATGTCTCCGCTGAGGTAAAAGACGAAGAAGTGAAGCTGCTCACTCATTTCTTCCCAGTGCACAGTTTAAGAAAAAGTGAGGTCATACATAAACTCCCCCATATGCATTCTTCTTCCTAATTACGTGTCTTCTAAAGTGACGTGTCTGAAAGTTGTTGAAGTTATGGATTATGCAAACGAAGAATTGGTAAACTCAGTTTAGAGTTGTGCGGAGTTACATTAATCTACCTGTTCACCTACCCACCCACCTATCTAACTGACCAACCAGCTGCCTAATTACTAACTCTGAGGTCTAATTTCCTTTGATGCAATTCTGTGGCCGGTGAAATGTGTCCGAGGTTTTATGGAACTGAAATCCCATTGATGTTTAAATAATCGGTCTGTAGGCTCAATCCTGAAATATTTCCCGTATTCACAACAACCACATGTTCCATACAGTGGTTATCCTGCCAAATGTGCCTGCCCGGCCCTCTTGTTCTGCAAGTCCTTTGCCGAAATTTGATCTTCATGAAAGCAACATGACTTTCGGTACTTAAAATGTGGAATACGTATAATATTTCAGAGTACCTTGACTTCTATTCGCACACAATTCTAGGCATTATATACAATAAAATATAGTGGTGATAATATGGAAAATTAAAAAATGTTATTCGTAACGTCGGTTTGAGTATATCTCAGCACATTTTTACGGCATTACTTTCTTTTTTTCTGTGACACAACAGCCCACATCGGGCCTAATTATTGAGGTTTCTAGATCACACACAATTAGTCACACACACACACACACAAACACATATACATACATAGTGGAAATCATCTGAATAAGTGATTAGCTTGTCCAGATGCCGCTACGTACAGAACACACAAAAGGCAGTGGGATTCAAACCTGTAATTTCAGGAATCAAGAGGCTGCAAACCTACACCTTAGCCACACGGCCACCGCTATCGTCACAACATTACTTAGTAATGTAAAATATGTCCGTATAAATAAGGTGTTCGATGGTTTTTAGAATACCATATACATATCAGGTAACACCTAAAGGGTTGCAGACAACATAATCTCTTTCACATATTAATTTTGTTTGATTTATACATTTTTAACAATGTGACCATAGAATAGTGATTAGAAACTGGACACGATTGATTATGAGACATCCGATACATTTCGTAAGTCGTGTATCTTGCATTGTTTTATTCACAACAGCATTATTGGTGTATGCGATGTGTTCTTTCTTAGACAATACTTCATTCGAACAAACTTATGGAATTCTTTGCGGTACGTGATAATTGCTTCTTTTCAGCGGTCTTGTATTTAGGATTATGTTTGCTAATAGCCACTCTCACAGTCATTTTACTGTTCAGGATTTCTATTTTGATCTTGGAAATTTGAAAACACATTTAACCTTACTAATGCCCGTTGTAGAACGTGACAATATGCAGATGACTCTAAAGTCCAGAATTCTGTGTTATTACATAATATCTTTTGAAAACGTAGAGAAAGAGGATCGTAATTCTGTTGAATTAGATAAACTTGTCACTACTTTTCATGTGGATCTTGAATCTAAGACTATCACGCTAGCGGGGTGCGTCTTTGGGACTAATGGGTTACATTTTTCGAGTGGCCTCATCGCTCGAATGTATCAGACAGAAAGACATAGAATGTACGTATATAGGCAGCATTGAGGTGCGTTCACGTAACCATTGTTGCTGTGGAAAGCCGTAACTGTTACATATTATTAGCATGTGTCTGTAGTCTTAGCTATCCAGCGTGCACTGCGCATGTACCATATTACATTCTTATCTATGGCTTCTCTGTCTACCATATTTTTCTACATTATCTCATAGTTCACACGATTTTCGAAAAAAAAAGTCGTTGAACATAACATGTGTTTTTTTTTATTTTGTCTGCGACTTTCGTCTGAAACATTTCTTATTCTAAGAAGAATTCAGCGAGATATTATCATAAATGCACATACGTCTTCATGTAAAAAAACCCGTTAGTATTGTCAGATTTTAATGAAACTTGAATTTTCTTGACAGAGTTTTTAAAAACACTCAAATATCGAATTTCATTTGTGGTGCTTTAAATTCTCACGGCTTTGAGCGTGAAGGCTGTAACGTCCAGGGATAAGACGCAATGTATTCTGCTATGAGAGTACGGCGCTTTGGAAGAGCGTGCTGCCTCCATCTTCTCTGGTTTTCCAGCCCTTAGCCCAAGCATTGTACAGATACATCACATTTGTTATACACGCTCTTGTACCCTAAACATGATACAACAGAACCTCCCGAAATGCCGGTATCTTTCTACAGTACAACACATCCAACAAGACAGTAATTGTCCTACACAAAATGCAAGGAATGATATGAAAACGGGTAAATGTAAGACTGTCCATGTGACTAATTAAACACCACGTCAAACATGTGCATGGGGAGAGGAGGAAAAGTTCCAAGCTTTCTTAATTTCGACACTGGATGGAAGACCACTGTCAGCTTCATGTCTCTGCCGCTTTACCTTCCGTATCCGTTGAGTAAAGGGCTTGTGTGTACTGGAGCCGGACTGAACGCTTTGGAGAAAAAAAAATTCTCTTGCACCTGCCTGGAATCGATTGTTTGGTTCGTAGCCTTGTTATTTTACTGACTGAGATCTCCCGAATGCCGAGACAAGAGTAGAGCCGGTTACAAAAACGTCGCCTAATTTATGTCCAATATTTCTCAGACAAAGAAGATTGTTCAAAATTCTGACAGAAGCTTTGTCAGAGAGCAGGAAATAAACGACGCGGATCACAATTAGTGTATACTGTATATTCTATGACTGCAAAATATTTCGACCTAATTGTCCACCTTCTGGCCAACAATATAAAATTCTTAAAAAGTACAGTACGCAGTTTATTAAAATATATTAATAATTAATATCTCAATTTTCATAATTAAACCGGTATTATTTTGGTAATAATTAAAATGTTTAAAATATAGTTATAATACGGTTAAAATGGGATTAGTATGATGTGCTTCTACGTTTCTGTGTGGTAGGAGAATGTCCAGTATATAGTCCATGGGACGGTATATTGTGCCTGGCCTTTTTAGTCCTGCTTAAGCTTGTAGCTGTTCATCCGTCTTCTTTATAATTTACGAGTATTGTTTTAGATTGGTGGTTAATTACGTTGGATTCCCATACTCTTTAATAATTGTGGGCTCCTATGCACAAATATAGGTATACTATGCATCGTCACTGTTCGGGAGATAACAATTGCAGCAATGTTGTCACTTAACGAGACTTACCGCTCTTTCTTCCGGAGTCTTGTGTTCGTAACCCCCAATGGGGTCATCTGTGATATAGAAGGGATGGTACCTCGCAGGGATTTCAGGGTCCAGTCCTCCCTCGACCACGAACGTGTATGTCTTTCCACGTACAACGTTGATCTCCGGTATCAGCAGTCCGTTTATGTACCAGGATATACCCCATCCCACGTGACCTGCAAGTATTTACGCCTCGTCAGAATGGTTGTTTAGAGGATTCAGGTGCTGTGGGATGTACCGTGTCACAAGGCCTGAATTCTCAGCAACGCCGCTGCCATGACCTATGCGGCGCGTGCAAGAGTGTGCAGTGGAGACTCTGACATGTTCTTCTCCTAATGACATAATAGTGAAAATTGGTGTCTTCTGCAGAGTGATGTCATACAGTCAGGTAGATATGTACAGACGTTTCAGAGAAACCAGTTGCCACCATCATCTACCCTGATAACTGAAGCAGTAGCTTTCTCTGAATAGTCGATGCGTGTTGTTTACCAGGATACAAGGCGAATATCTTAACAGACAGCATTCTTTATAGACAGCATTTTCAAAATCTCGAATATAGAGAAGTCATGTAATGTTTCCTAACCAGTAGCCCGCGAGACAACGGTGCACCACAGCTTCTCAAATTCAGATGTAACTGCACACGTTAACACGGGTTGCCGAAGTGTGGCAGTATCGGTGCCTACTGTTCTAGTCCTTTTTTGACGTTCAGGTGACCGTGCATCGTGATAAATTCTTATAATAAAACCAACTAGATGCACTAATTTCTCAAATTTATTTTTGGAATAAAACTCTACATGTTTCGGACAGTTCCTCTGGTATATACCATTGCTGTGTGTACAGTGAAAAATTCCTGATGATGGACAGAGGAACTGTCCAAAACATGTAGGGTTTTATTCCAAAAATAAATTTGAGAAATTAGTGCATCTAGTTGGTTTTATTATAAGAATGTTCTAGTCCTCTTCCTTCGTTTTATCGGCCTGTGATGCTGTTTCTTTGTAAATTGTTGCAACTATAATTTTACATTTATTTGTATTTATTACATTCGTCATTTTCTGGTCAGTTAAGTCTGTGGTTTGGTCAGTATGTCGGTATTTATGTCACTGGGTAGATCTGACAGTATTTCTGTTATTAGATTGTGCCGTGACGTATCAGTTGTGTCTTGCGTCATTAATGTTCTTGCTCAGTTATTGGCCCCGTTAACCTGCTCCCCTCCCTGACCCATTTCGACGTCCTGTTGGTCACCTCTTTTTCCTGAATCACCTTTAATGTCGAGCCGCATGTGGACCTGCGCCGAAATTCCTTGTTGATTTTAAATTCGAAATTATGGTTCGGACTGTAGATGATCATGTTACCAAGGTCCTTTGATTGGTGATGTGACCAAGAAGTTACGGTTTTATTGCATTATCAACAGCCGGAACAACATTTAAGTATTTGTGTGTTTTTGTAGTTGTTAGTTGTGGAACTTCCAAGATATCTTGTTACATATGATGGGGAAATCGGTTACTTCATGATTCACCACAGAAGTAAGTACGTGCTGCTTTTAATTATTCATTCTGTATAATAAACTGCTATTTGTTATTTGACTTACCCCAATCTTTGTATGTGCACTTGCCCCTACGTTACGTTTATATAGTCCTCTGTTTGCTTCATTCAGCTATCTGTGAGGATGTTAGTTATTGAGATTAACTGAAGCAAAATAATCTATCGATTTGTAAGTCAACCTGCCTTTCAGTATATCAGTCAGTCATTCAGTCAGCCAGTCAGTCAGTCAGTCAGTCAGTAGTCATTTGTTCGGTCGGTCAATCAGTAAATCAAACGGTCAATCGGTCATTCTGTCGAGCAGTAAAGCAGTCTGTCCTTAACTTCGCTGCAACCAGTCCATTCCATTGTAATAGACGGTGCAGTGTCCTTATCTGTGTTACGAACCTGTGATGGCAGGGTACCCCCTTTTGCCTCCTGTGGGGCCCATCTGCGCGTAGAAGACGCCGTCATCCGGCTCATAGCACTGGATGGCAGGTATTTCCCATGCGTCATTCTTGGGGGCCGGTGCTGGGGTGGCTGGTACTGTGCTGGGGTTGCGGTTTCTGTTGCGGGTCGTAGGCTCCTCCGTCCTAGATGGAGGTGACAGGCGCTCGGACGAAGGGGTTGCCACGGCTGAAGCGGAAGCAGAGTCTGTCTCGGGGAGAGGGCAGTTCCACTTCGGAGCTCGACCGAAATTCAATAGTACGTCTCCTGTGAATCACAGTCCATCTACCATTGAAAACAGACGAGGATACAACGGGAGGCCATTTCGCCTGACGCCATCCATCAGCAAACGTTTATTTTTGTTATTCTGGCTAAAGAGACTCAACTTGAGATTTGCGCCTTTCTGGGATATCACGCAGTTACAGTGGTAATTCCTTGCCTACGTTTCGGGACAATCGATCTTTCCCCTCTTCAATAGTCAAAAAATCTTCGAAACATCGGTAAGGATTTACCCCTACGCGCTACGGAGTATTACAGAAGAGCGCAGATCTAATCTACTTCGCGGCGGAAGCCGAAAATCACGGGACACAACTTGTAAATAGACTACATGAAAACAAAATAAACGTTTAAATTCAGACGAGACAAGTTAAAAATGGAGGGTATGTCGTTAGGAATAATTTGATGACTGACAAAGAGCAGACCCATTGCAGGAGTAGTTACGATAGGTCTAGCACGTACAGTTACAGAAATTGTGGTATCCCCATCGTGGTGCAGTATTTGTCATGTCAGCCAACTGCAGGTTGCAGCAGGGAGTGCTCAGCGTGTTTTATGAAATATGCTTCGCACTCCCGCTGGGTGGATCTGCATGAAAATTGTGATGACTTTTAAAGTGTGTCGCCATGTTCAAATAATCGTTAAAATCGGACAGGTATAAAAAGCAGTTCGTAATATAACAGTAATTACTTTCGTTTCGAAAGTTTCCATTATTATTTTGGTTACCCGTGTTACCAGCATTCAGATGGTGTTTATGGTTGCATTTGTTACTATATCACTAACGTTACCATTCACTTTCTGGCTGCCAGTGTTGTGGCCACTATGAGTAACTTTGCTACCATAATTACCTCGGTTACCAAAGTTGCCAGTGTTTCTTGGTTACTATGGTTACGAGAACGCGTCGGATGTGTTTCGCTCTGGGAATATTTTTTCTTTTGGCGCAACAGTCCCCAGTGGGCCAGGGTCTCCTCATTCACGAGGTTTCTCGAGGCACCACATTCGGTAGGATTCCTCTGGACGAGTGATCAGCTCGTCGCAGAGACCTGTACCTGACAACAAACAACACTCACAACAGACAGACAGACATCCATACCCCAGCTGGGAATCGAACCCACAAACTCAGCAGGCGATCCTCCGCAGACCTACGCTTCAGACCGCGTGGCCACTGGGACCGGCTCGGGGGACATTTACCATCTTGGTTAATATAAACCTACATGTGGAAACCACGATGTTTGAAATGGGCAAAGTGAGAGAAGTGCGTTACAAATACGATGACGTATTAACGCACTCTTGTTCGTGAGGCTGTGGTAAGAAACTTCATTCTTAGAGTTGAGTGGTCCGATAGCCCAGACGACGGGCTGGGTGCCATTCGTCAGGATGTCAATGTCCAACTCGTCCTGCGCCTTCAGGGGCCGCTGGTACGTCACAATGGAATAGCCGTTCACCATAGCAGCATTGAGGAGCCGCACGCTGCCTGTGTCCTCCTGTTGACATGAACACACAATGTTGGGATTCCCAGTCACGTGGGGACTGAGTTGAATGTTATTCTATCTCAAGTAAACTTTCCATACGTGGGGTTTTAGTTTCTTGCGGAAGAAATTGGTGCAAGCCGATGCACCTTACCGGTATAAAGAGAGACCAGATTTTTATATGCTCGGTGCTGGAAATGATAGTAACATAGATGTCTTTTAATTAAAATTCTTAATGAATCATTTGAATAAAACTGTATGGACTGCGCGAAATTTGCTTTTTATTGTAGATATTTATTTTCGATCAATGAATTATTAGACGCCACAATCCCCAAGGCGGTGTACCACTTTGCTCTTTGCTGGTGGCGGCCCTGATAATGTGTCTCTTCCCAGAAGACAGTATTTTTCCAAAGTCTGCTGGTCATTTATTCATTTGTATAACGAATTTGTATAAAATGACTGTATGGTATGTAGAAGAGCAAGATCATTAAAGAAATTAACGAGGTATTCGGGAGGAGATTTATGAACCTTCTTTTTCTAAGGTATGTATAGTTTTTACATAATCTGTCGTGATTTTGGATGAACCATTAAGCAGCTGAATTATTTTGAATGAACAAAATGGAATACAAATGTTGTGTAACAAAAATTTTCGGATTTAGGAGAGGTAAAGACAAACATTTAAAAACTCAAACACACACTTCCTGACATACACACGTCACCATTATTAGGGTAATAAAATTGAGGAGGCCAGGATGACCTGGAAATCTAGCTAGAATGGGAAACACAAGGAATATGCACAAAATTTTGGTAAGAGGTAATTTCTCTTGGAAGTTCAAGAAGAAGATGGAAGTTGTAGTATGAATGTGTGTCTTAGAAAGATAAGTTATGAAAATGAGAGGCAGAAAGAAGTAATGCGGCCTTGTATTTTCTACTTCGATTACCCAAATTTTGGATCATGCTATCACATTAATACTTATTACTTTCCATCTATAATTTACAGTAATATTTTAAATTCCATCTAGTGAAATTTATCGGTTTACCCGGAAACACTTAATCAAACTCATTTTTGTAAATCTAAACGCAAGAAAGTTGGCTTTATAGAAGGTTTGAAGGTATAAATGATCACACTGTCTTGTGATTTCTTGTTGACTGTTTTAAAGTACTTAGTTTTAACGTGCTTTACATGGTTGTAAAATTAATTTTCAGTGGTATCGAATACCAAACGTTTGTTACAGTGAAATAGCTGGCGTTTCTGAACAAGAATTTTCTCTTATGCAAAGAATTAACAGTTAACGGTTTACCCTGAGTTTATTGTCAGGGCAGCTGCCCCTGTTACCGGCGCACTGTGACTTTGCGTCCAGGAAATAGTCGTCAGCGTAACCCTTAAGCGTAGCCTTGTCCACCCACGCCACAACGACGTCACCGCCGACCATCTTACTCCGGGTGTCATCTCCGGACAAACCGAAAGACATGTACTCCCCATCCTCTGAAAAATAATACGATCTCTTTCAGTTCACTGGCAACAACAACCATACACAATACACGTGTTACATACATGTCGTAAAAACTAACAAGTTAATGGCAAGTTGAAAATAGGTTGGAATGAGACTAACTGGTTCGTATTTTGTGTCCTGTGTAATAAGATGTTTATTGGGGCCTGTTTACTTACACCCCGGTATAATTGTTTTATTGAGTATTAGATAATTAAGTGGCACTACTTGAACGTTTGAGCAGTGCTGATAAGGTGGCAAATTAATTGCGAGTAATAAGAGATGAATGTTTGGGAAGAAGCAGTTGCAGTGTTCTGTATATCAGAGATATTATCTCAGCTTTTGTGTGGACAGGCTGAACAGAACATCCTGTGACCTGTAGGAACAGAGTAACGACAAAACTTCGCTCTTAGTACTTCGTGTATATTTCTATATACTCGTATACTCGTAAATAAATCAACGCTGCTTTTATTTGGAATGCACGTACGTTAGCAATAATATTGTAAGGAAAATCGCTCATGCGAAGACAGTTTGTCGTAACCCACCTGTACCCAGTTTTACAAATGGTAGGAAAGAAACTTGACGGACACTTAACAGACTGCCGGTCCCAGTGGCTGCGCGGTCTAAGGCGTAGGTCTACGGCCGCTCGCCTGCTGAGATTGTGGGTTCGAATCCCACCGGGGGCATGGATGTTTGGTCTGTTGTGAGTATTGTGTGTTGTCAGGTAGAGGTCTCTGCGACGAACTGATCACTCGTCCAGAGGAGTCCTACCGATTGTGATTCGTCGTTGTGTGTGATCTAGAAAACCTCAAGAATGATGAGGAGCCAGAATAAAGCAGGCTGAACCGATGGGCGACACCTGCAGCAAATAGACAACGTAGCAGTTTAGGAGAGAAAAAAATACCTAGTTAGTCTCCAAAGACTAGGTGGTATCGTGAAAGAGACAAAAAAACTTAACAGACCAGCATGTGGGCATGTTATGTGTTTACGAAAATACGAGGAGAAGAATTTTTTGTGGATACCGTGTTTGGACAGCGTGTTTTTTAGCCCAGCTGTCTAGTAATGCTGGAACCGCATTTTAACGACTTTTGTGCGTTGCGAGAGATTGCTGTTTCACGAGCGATGTGTTTCATGAATCTGTAAACTTTTTCTTCTGGGAAACGATCAAACTGTTACTTTCTTTGCTTTCATTACAACAAACTCCGCACAAAGTAACACTGTTATAAGAATCTGAAGGGGGAAATAGGAAATGTGCTTGATTAATTCATCTTACTCTCGACAAGCGTAGAATTTAACGCGATTAACTTCAAACAAACTTTGTTACTAGATGCTAGAAGCAAGGACCTTATTGTTTCCAATCATTGTTATTCAAGCCGTGTATTGTACATAACAAGGAACAACGTGTCTCTGCTGTTCCCTCTCTGTCGGGAGGATTCTTAATGAAAGTATTGAGAAAACGTATTTCAACGTATAAATAACATGCTTCTCTCCGTTTGTATGGAGCCGAGTTAGACAACAGCGGAGGTGATACTGCCAGTCTTATCGATTCTCTCCGACCTGTTAGAAAGGAATGTATATCAGTTCTTCCACCAATATACTTTATCGTCAGGAGTCGTAATAAATGTAGCCGTTCCCTGAGAATGTTACGGTTGAGCAGCTTATGCACGTGCTCTCTCGTGGAACGGTATAGATTCCTATCTTGCCCTAGATTTCTTGTACTATATTATAATAATCTTTCCCGCAAAGAGGGGCGGACTGTCTCAACCGCCTCCAATTTTTTTTTCACTAAAAGTCTGTGGGCCAGGTCTGCTTTGGAAATTTGCAATTAGTTGGCCAAGAAACTTCCTGGAAATTTTGGGCGATTTTCGATTTACTACACTTTGTACAGTGCAGGAACGTGACGTCTAATTGTAGCAAATGCTTGCTGATTAGTCACGGATAAGTTCCATGACTCGAAAACAGTAACACGCACTGCGTAGCACAGCTGATGGTCATGGCAAGTTACCGTTCGGCATGTCTTGCTCATTAACCCCTAAATTGACGCGAAGGATTTGATTTTAATTAGGTTTATTTAAGATAAAAGCTGATGTTTGTTTTGTGATAACATTCGAGCCAGAAAGCCCGTCCGTAAGTTCGTGCCTTTACACTCTATATAAGTAGTCGTTCAAAACCCTGACGTTGTACACAGAACCTAACATTCGGGCGCTTTACACGTCTTCCTTTGTGATCAGAAAGACTCAGGCTCGTTTCCAGTTGAACTGACAGAGGTATTTTGTGGGTTTCCTCATTCTCTTCACACAGTAGTCGGAAGTTCCTTTGCTGTACCCTAAAGATGGTGGCAAAAGGTTGTCTCAAAATGCCACCATCCTAGCAGCCATAGGGAATCACGTCTCAGACGAGCAACGTACTACGTCTTACACAGCCTTTGCCAGTTCTCAGCCATTTGACTCGTCCTGCCAGTGCATACATTTCAGAAAAACGACTTAAGTAAAATGACAGAAACAGAAACATACAAACAAACAAAGTATTACATGACATGACGTTACGTGTGTTCTATATAGGCATGTCTGGGTTCAAAGATGAACAGCACCACTTACACCAGAAATGCTAGTTAGAGATAACATTACCAGTATCTTTCAAGGATATAACAAAACAGGCACTGTACGTGTAACGTAACATTGGGCCGTGTTCGCGTAACCATTGCTGCAGTGGGGGGGGGAAACAATAAATTACATATTCTGAGTGTGTGTTTGTGGCGTTAGGTATCCAGCATGCATTGCGTATGCGCCATGTTGTCATGTGTGGCCTGTCCGGCTCTACAAAATTGTTACATTTTATCTTATGAACGGCACGATTAAAAAACTCATTGAACATAAAATATGTGTTATGATTCTTCTAAAACTTCTATCTGTGACATTTTTCATTCTAAGAAGAATGAGCTAGACATGATCATAAATGCACATTGGTCTCCCTGTTTAGCATCCGTTATTCTTATACCGTTTTAATTAGTTTTTAATGTTCTCTACAGATTTTCGAAAAATTCTCAAATATCAAATTTCAGGAAAATCCTTCCAGTGGGAGCTGGGTTGTTCCATGCGGACAGACGGACAGACACTGATAGACGTAACGAAACGAATAGTCGCGTTTCGCAATTTTGCTACCGCGCCTAAAAATGTGTGAATTTTTCTGGACTACAACAGTAGATCAAGACGAAAAGTCGGTTTATTTTTGTGGCTGATTAGTCTCAATAAAAGCACCCCATTCGACCTGAGTAGTCATTATATTATCGTTGAATGACGTATCAACGAGTTTAAAATAACAAACAGGGGAATTAACTTCGTAAATTAATTCTGACTTGCAGATTAAAAATGTGTAAGCAAACTTTTTGCATTGCGTTGGCGTACGTAAGTATAAAAATTTGATCAACACTTAGCAAATCCTGGTGTTAATGAAGGTCACAGACCGTGCATCATGTGAGAATGTGATGACTATTTCAAATTGTGTAATAAGCAGCGTATAGATAAATATATTTTATCATGGATACAATAACTCCAGAACTACAGTGCTTGTCATGGATTTCTGAATTGTTTTTGAATCAGCATAAGAAATTTAGGCAGAAACGGCTTGTTTCTTACACGCCATGGGGAAAATACTAAAACTTTCTCGGCTTTATCCAGGGATAAATAAAAAACATATTTATCAAATGTTCCCTACTCCCCGATACAAATTCTAAGTTCCACACAGCTTGTGTTGGAATTAAATGATAACCTATCTATTACCTCTTCATCGAGTAGACAATAACAAAAGATGATACAGTTGACTGTTTCGAATTGTTAAGCCGTATATAAATAAGCAGTGTAATCCAAATTTATTCTTCTATCTGAAGAGATTTCTGGAATGAAATAATTTGAACTTATTGCAGCACGAAATTTGTGTGCATTTCCATAACACGCGATATTATTACCGGTAGCATGCACCTTCTACGTACGATAACTCTAGTATAAGACGCATATGTTTCAATGTTTAACCAAATGTAACATGTACTTTCTTTTCTTTGAAATGCTGAAAAATTGTTCAAGAATTTTATTGGGGCATAAACAGTTCCTTGACAAATATCAGTATAAATTTCTACTGTCTATTGAAAGTTGGACGTACTATTATAATCTATTTCGTGGCAAGAATGAACGTTTGACATTTATTTCAAAATTTCAATACTTTTACTAAAATACATTCTTTAAAATTTTAATCCTTTATTTAATTTGTAACAATAAAGTGATTTTTATCATCACGGGTGCATTTAATGGGGACTTTTTTTGTTCATTATATCTGGATTTAATAAAACAAAGTGTAATCATAAGAAACAGTTATAGGCTTACGTTGGAAATATAATTTAAATACTTTGTTTTGTGTATGGAAAGCAACTATTGATTAATTCAATACAATGAATGACTCCTGCGAAAGCAAACGAATGGAAGCCATTGAAGGCCATTGTTGACATACGAATATCGATGGATTCATGGTAACAAGAGACATCGGACAAAAGCTGTCAGCGATTTGCTATGCCGTATTGCCTCTTTGTAGCCTATCAGAGATTTGCATGCGGCCTGCATTCGAATTAGTTTGACATTCCTGTGCTTCAATTACGCGCGAAATGATGTGATTGTCATATAATGTATGTTAAGCTTGTGTAATTATCCGCCACGCTTGTATGACTAATGTACTCGTAGACATGTTGAAAAGCGAAAGCGACTTAAATATTACATGTACTATTACGTACTTAGGGAGCCATTTGCACGATGGACGATATTCGTGCTGAAAATCGCTGGCATTTTGTTGAATATGCTTACTTGTTGCAAGTGTAGCAATGTGTATCCAGTCGACTTTTTATTTTAATGCCTTTCTTTGATGACCATTTGTTTTACAATCAATATAAAGACGGAATGAAAGAATTCAGTACTTTCCTGCGTACAGGTAACGGGGGCAGGTAGATTTGCCTCGCCCCCCCCCCCCCCACCCCACCCCACCCACAAAAAGAAGAAAGAAAAAAATCTGTAGTCTCCCCGCATAAGAGCAGGGGGGGGGGGGGGTTTGCCCCCCCCCCCCCCCCCCCCACACACACACACACATATAGGAGAGATGAGACTCAACTTTACGCGTTCTTTACGTTGGCACTGTATGGAGATAAGTTTTTGTCACATAATGTGACTGACGTTACGTGAACTGAACTTACCCAGTTTACTGACAAGCTGTAACACCACACTGTCTCCCGCCACGGCCCAGCGCACCTCAAATGCCAGGTCGTCCCATAGAACCTCGCAGTTCAGCTTCGACTGCACATGAAAGCACATGGGTTCAAATCTAAGTAGAAAAATCAACTGTCTTATCACATGGCGTAGATAATCGACAACAGACGAACAAGTGCGCCTAATTTGTGGACGTAACTAGTTAGTGGTGGCATAAAAGAGGAGTTGATTGCAAGAAAAAGCAAGACAAAAACTAAAAAAAAATATTGTTTTTGTAATAATATTTGTAATTACTGTATTATATCCTGTTAAACAAACAAAACTAGACATAAGTTCATGCTACCGGTGCGGTGTAAATGAGGTCTTAGTTCTTTTGGGATGTTAAGCGGCGTTAATTGGTAGTTACCATCATTTCGTGACAGCCTATCGGTACCGTCTTCCAGCGTCAGACAGTCTAAAGACTTTGACCGTTGAGGATTGGGCGGATGGGCTGTCCCGAAACGTCGGTAACTACCAATCAGTGCTGTGCCACGTCTCGGAAGAGCGATGACCTCAGTGTAGTCAGACATTTTTGTGTCATATTGCCCCCTTAGTACGGTTTGACTTCTCGTGGCATTTTAGTGGAACGTTCTGTGATATACTTACACCTTATTGACATGAAAGATTCAATTTAACCTGATTAAAACAGCTACCACATATTCCTCTTTCATCTCGCAATCTTCGCGAAAAGTATTGTGGTGCCTCAATATTTACGCTTTGTTTCTCAGAAACATCAGCCACTTTCCAAAAGAACAGCTCCATCGTCTCCTTAGGGACTTTAGATCGTTAATTATCAGTTGGGTCTAACACATCGAGGTGAATATTTTTGCGTTTACTTCTTTCCCGTTGTAGTGCTAATTGAAAATTATTAACTTCTCGCACGTCGGATTAACAAAAAATCTTCATGCTTTTCACTTTTCCGACGTATTCGGCTTGCTGTGTGTTTGGCAGCCTGTGCTACAGTCACGTAAGTTATGAAGTTTAACACTACGTCAGAATTTTCCTATTAATAGACCTCTTAAAGCATTTTATGTCTTAAATTGCGTGCCCACTGGCACCGACCCATTTTGTGTAAGCATATTAATTGTACTAAAGCGTAGGTCTGCGGCCGCTCACCTGCTGATATTATGGGTTCGAATCCCAACGGGGGTAAAATATTTGTCTATTGTGAGTGTTGTGTGTTGTCTCTGCGACAGGCTGATCACTCGTCCAGAGGAGTCTTACCCGATTCTGTTGCGTCGTTGTGTGTGATTTAGAAACCTCGTGAAGTAGGAGGCCCTGACCCACTGGGGGCTGTTGCGTCCCCCCACAAAACATTAATTTACTGAATTTTAATTGTAATTAATTAGTTAATTAATATTTATATCTTAGTTATTGTCGAGAATGCATGTGTGTAGTTTTCATTAGACATAAAATGTAAATTTATTAAATTCTAACAAAATACACTTGTTATACAATATATATTGTACTATTGTACATTCTCTTTTCTCTGACATGTTTGAGTTCTGCTTGAGCCGTCATCAGGAGGCTACAATTCAAGGGACTGTACAAAATATATGAGAGTAAAGTACTCGGAAGATATAAAATTTTAAGATCATAACATGTCAAATTTAATAGCGTACGTAAGATTAGAGTAAACCTGAAAAGAATTGAAGTAATCGAAACATGTGGAGCGCATGAAAAGTTTCAGAATTCTTATATATATTCCTTGTTAGTTAAATTATCGAATAATGATGTTACATTTTTCATACTTAACCTATTCTAGATTTATTAGTGTCGATCAATAAACTATAGCGTATTGCAGAAGGGCCAGGATGACTCGGGTTATTGCAGTGACTTAGAAGTGGCTCCGAATAAAGCGGTCGTCACCTGTTTCAAGGTTAAGAACTTTATGCACTGGGGATACCACCGGAAAATGCAATATGCTTATGCCTGACCTTCCAAAGGCGCTCTGAACAGCTCACAATTTATGCGGACTAGGCACGGGTAGGCACGGTGCTCCTACCGGTGTCTCATACACAAGCTGTTTCTGTTTCACTGACAGTCAGATTTCCAAGTTAGTGTGTGATCACAAGCACTTTATAGGGATAATCTACATTTGATGCTACTCTATGCTGCTCAAGACATCAAGATTCACTACAAATTACTGATACAATTTTTAATAACACCTCATTTTTACTTCGTGTTTTACACACGTAGAGTAGAAAAACCAACTAGATGCTACTGAATGATTTATTGCACTTATAATCTGCTCAACATGTTTCGGGCACTTATATGCCCATCATCAGTAGCTCGGGACTATACTTGTGTTATTACCGCATACGGTGTGTAATGCTTTGGTTGCTGGTGGTCGGCGGTCAGGAACAGGGCAGCAGGCTATTCGTCCGGGATGAGGGAAATTGTGCGACTCGATTCGAACAATTTCCCTCACTCCGGACGCATAGCCTGCTGCCCTGCTCCTGACCGCCGACTCTCAGCAACCAAGACGTCACACACCATATGCAGTAATAACACAAGTATAGTCTCGAGCTACTGATTATGGGCATATAAGTGCCCGAAACATGTTGAGCAGATTATAAGTGCAATAAACCACTCAGTAGCAACTAGCTGGTTTTTCTACTCCACTCTTATACAACGATGCACGGACAAACATACTTCAAATTCATGTTTTATACATATCTAATTGATGTATGTTTCCCTGAAGATGACCCATAAAGAGACAAAACATGTTGGATATATTATGTTTCAAGTTTTAAAATTCGAACTCTCACTGGCTGTTCACTTGGTAGGTAATTATGAGACACAGTACATTGTTTGTACATTATTTGCACATTATTAGTAAGTCAGCAATAAAAAATGTGGCAACGATTCAGTTTTTGAGGTTTGCGTTCGATAAAAGTAATGCATATATATATAGTCAGTAATTAAATGCCAAGTTGTTCATACAAATATACTAAAGCAATAGACCGATCTGTTAAAACCTCTGCAGTACTAATTCCGTTTAAGGAGTTCTCAGATTATTGAATACCATTACGTATTTGATACTATCCATTCCGTGCATTGCGTTTTAAGTCATTCTTACATGCCAGTATAATCACATAACAGAACTGCAAGTCTTACACAAGCCTCTACCCTCCTACATGTTTCAGCGATTAAATCGCCATCTTCAGGGATACTTAAGTACAAAGGAATCTGTAATACCAATACAGTGATCAATATTAAAATGTTAAAATTACAAAATATATAACACAGCAGTCATAAATACAACAACAACGACAAAACCGTAGTTGTAACAATGTTGATGCTTTACTGGTTAAGATGCAAGGCTTTTATAGTATGTGCAGTCAATTATATATATATATATATATATATATATATATATAGACTAACGTATAATGTCCATGTTGCATTTTATGGTTGCCCTTTTACATATTTTATAATTTTAACTGTCATTTTATTGGTCTTGTGTATTCATATCTCCCTCAAGATGGCCACTTATCACCCAAACATGTAGGAGGGTAATAACTTATGTATGACTTTCAATACTGTTATGTGAATACGTGGGTACATACGAATGATCACCATTACGTGTGGTGATGAGCTTGGCTTACTGCAATCCGGCTTCAGCTGTAATAAAAGCAGCGCCATCGAAGCATGTGACTATGTATTACCGTAGAGCAGTTACAGGCTGTTAAGTTGCCGACCAGTCAGGAATGTAGGAAGGAGCCAACCAGGCGTCCCCCATTTGTCGTCACAAGTTCAAGGTCATTTGGTTGTGGGTTACTTGAGTGCAGGTGGCCTTGAAAACGTGTTCCAGCTGGTAACAGTTTACATTGATAGCAACGAGAACGTTTGGATTGATATGTATCAACTTCCTGGTGAAGGTAGAGGCGTCCCTCTGTCAGTGCGGATGTGCTTTGACGTACTCGCAGGGACAATCCTGGCAGAAACTAAAGATGAAGGTACTTTAAAAATTTACAAGTTTTTTGCACGAATGGCAGGCTATATACAAGGAGTTCCGAGCAGAAGATGTAGATATCTATACTACATTTTTAATTGCCAGAGGCGTAACAGCCCACCTTTGGCCTACGCAGCCTCCCTGTTGAGGTTTCTAGATCACACACAATTAGACACGCGCGCGCGCGCACGCACACCGGTAGGACTCCTCTGAACGAGTGATCAGCTCGTGACAAAGACCTCTACCTACACAACACACAACAAACGCACGAGACTAACATCCCCCTTAGCGGGATCGAAGCCGTGATTCCAGCAATCAAGAGGCTTCAGAATTACAGCTTATACCGCATGGCCAGGGGGATCGGCATAGTACATAAAAGGCTAACATTGTTACTGTTTCGTTTATTCTTGTGAAGAATAAGAAGCTACATACCTTGTATTCCTCGCCAAGCCTTACTCAGATTTAAAGGCTTTTCTGTTTGGCCGCAAAGGATTTACGTTACACTCAGGCGTTTGTTTTTATTTTGTGGTCTTGAACGCATGACTGCTGATGGTCAGATCGATATGCGTAAACGTTTTAATCCCAGGGTCATGGGGTTTGTATCAGACGGTATTCCTTACCAAAACCAAGAAGAAATCAATCCTCGCAAATGAAGAGGTCTGACTGTCATGCGAATGGTACCCAGTTTCGGACCTGCAGCATGATGATGCTCGTGCAAGACATTATTTTAGTTTAGTTTGTCAGTTTGCATAGAGGCAAATGGGATAGATTAACCAAACAGATTAAAAGGTCCATTTTCAAGAAAAGGAATTTCGGGAACTGTTTCAATCAACACTCATCAAGCAGTGGTTTAAACAAAGTTGAACTGGTTCTGTAATACCTGGGTATATGGTTATGGGATTCATACAGAAATATCTACGTACTGTATATTTATGTAATAATTTTTTCTTAACTTAAATGTTGCAGTAAATTTAAAAATATTAATTTTAACAATTGTATAAGAATTATAATCGTTTTAAGTGGGCATATTCTTTACAAGTAATGTCATTCAAGTAATTTATAATAACGTTTTCATCATAATTGCAAAGTGTATGGCCTTAAGTGCGTAGATGTCAACATTTCTGCATGTAGGTGACGTACAAATTATCTTTTTATTAATAACAGCCAGTGTCCTGTGTCAGACTTGATAATGATGTCATGAAACCCAAACATGTAGACATTTATTTTCGTTGTTACACCGTGCATGTTGTTGAGTTACTCAATTATTATACCAACTACTGCACACATATAAAAATTATAAATTTTATATGTGTGCAGTAATTGGTACAATAATTTAATGTAGACATTTATTATAAAATGTTGTACTGAACAAACAAACAAACTCCGTGGCCTTAGTCCGCACGCGAACTATACCGACAGAGCGGCCGCCGCCGGTCGGCGAAGTTAGTGC
>Ga0123354_10003695_pt1 | contig 21269 bp, 11 predicted proteins | sample TergutLab28metaG_2_FD_97872 | JGI IMG/M metagenome (GOLD analysis project Ga0123354, IMG submission 97872) | Labiotermes labralis P4 segment gut microbial communities from Petit-Saut dam, French Guiana - Lab288 P4 | ecosystem: Host-associated > Arthropoda: Insects > Digestive system > Gut ... | reverse complement strand
GTAATCAACATCATAGTCGCGAGCTCCTGATGATGGGCATAGTAACGCCCGAAACATGTTGAGCCTGTAAGAAGTACAATAAAATAATAAGTGGCATCTAGTTGGTTTTTTATTCTTCAGTTAGCACAATGATGCACGGTCCAATAAACATCAGATTATTATTTTTTCCCCCACTGAATGGCTATCGCAAAGTGTCTTGTTAAGGAAAACGGCCACAGCAAAATATATTACCCAGTGACGTGGCCACTGTGAACTATTTTGTTCACAAACACAGTACGACAAATCTTGTAAGTAAAACCAACTTGGTGCACAATTTACTCTTAGTATATTTATATTTATCAATCTCTACATGTTTCGGGCGACTATGTGCCCATCATCGGGAGAAACAACTGTATTTATGCGACACTTGGTACTTGTTATTCTGTGTGGATGACTGTCTGGTCATGTAGAGAGTACTCTGAGTAAATTGTGCACCAAGTTGGTTTTATTTATAAGATTATACAGAGATGCACGGTCAACAAAACATCAAATACGCCCAACTGTGTTAGTGGTGAATGCGGCCACTACAACACAGCGCTTCGGAGTCGCTAACCTAGAAATAAGTAACTACTTAAAAACATTTTAAATAGCTGGTATTTATTTACTTCTGAAGCAGCTCATTATATCCCTCTTTTTAACAACAAATGTCTGAGACTGAAAACGCTCGTTCCACATGTTTCTGTCTGTTTAAGTTGTGCTGCAGTGGGTACACAAACTCCTCACCGCTAATGTAAAATGAACGCTTATTTAGGGTCACGAAGCGTAAAATGTAAACGGTGAACAGGGCGTGTGTGTAAACTTACACGTAATCAATGGGGTGAGAGTGTAGCGAACGAAGCCCAGCTATTGTATACATACCGTGGGGTAACGTTTAGGTTAAGGGTCACGAAATGAATGGCGGGAGGTAAAATAAGAGGTAATTTAAAACCCTGGGGCATATAATCAAGTAATTTCGTTTTCAGACTAGGACTCAGTTTGTACGTGTATGTTAATGACTGGAAAGAAGGCTTTGTCACCAACGTTTCATTTTGATTGTGTTGCTGGGAATATAGTTATCAGGTAGACCAGTACATTACTACGCACTAATAATGATGAAACAGCTGTCAGTCTGTCTGTTTGCCACTATATCCGCTTCACAATTACATTGTACAATTAACTGTATGTCACCATACATTTCAACAACTGTGACTGCAGTAACTGCTTGTAATTTTACTATGCTACCTCTAGGTAAATCTGGGAAATCTGGAAACCTAGAATGTATGGTTGAATGTCTGATTGTTTCTTCGCTGATGTGACAATTATCATCAAATTACTGGCATACAGTGCTGGACAGCAGAACTGCGAATAATCCTAATACGAAACGGTGGAAGAGTCATTGTCTGTTCTGACAAACAAGGGGGAAGAGCCTCATTTGTCAGGAGAGCCGACCTCGGGGCCTACAAGAGAAGCCGTTAACTCCCGCCAATGAGACAGAATTGTTAACTATTTCACCGCGACTTGTGACATACCACGAGTTACTAATGAGAAATCAGCAAGATTTTGTTAACGCACCTGCAACATAGGCTAAAAAAACAAAGGGTCCGAAACAGAGTTATTTTCACCAGCTACAACTATCGTCCAGAAAAGAACTCCTTGTTTGAGGTTCCGCGGATACAGGGATATTTCCCACGTCTCATTCACATATGCATGTCGCAAGTTTTTCCCACCTTCATATAAAGTTAGGATAATACTTTCAGGAATGCAAATTATGATGCTTCCTAGTTTTGTAATTTAGTGAATGCGTTATTAGAGGTACGTAATAAGAAGTAACAGGTGCCAAAAAAGGCAACATTCTGGCGTTATTATGACTTCTAGAATATTTGCTTGGCTCATACCCACTAGAGGTTCCGCCCAAGTGTGATTGACGACATTTTCCATTTCCACAGAACGCTGTGCTTGAACTGTTTTCATGATATACGATGCAATTATTAGGCGAAATCTGCTTGTCGGACCAGATTGCTTCTATTACCTTTACTTTCTATTAGAAATCTATTTCCTCCTGGAGTACGAAGGATCATCTCTGCCACTCGTCAGACTGAGGGATAGATGCTCAGATGTGGGGACGTGCACATGAAACCCCGAACGCCAAGGTTTGCTTACTTGTGGCTTGGCTGTAAGATGGAGAGAGAGAGAGAGAGACAGACAGACCTCAGCCCTAAAGGGATTTACGACAGATTTCCTTGTAGAGAGGGATGAGATTTTATTCGTTGGTCGATATCAAACACACAAAAAAATCAGAATGAGAGGACAGGGAAAAGGGGGAGAGAGGGGTTGTGTTCTGCAGAGGCTGTCATATATATCTCAAAGTGCTGGAATTGGGAAGGGACTGGAAGGAACCCCATATCCGTTTGCTTCAAACATACAGATAACTTCACTCAAGTGAACATCCACAAAAATTTCACTTCTATTGCAAGACGGCGCGAAACCCTCCCTCTTTTACAGTTAAAAGATACTATACCTGAGGTTCTGTAAACTTACTTGTTTACTTGCTTCCTCTAGCGAAAAGGCTAGTGCCATACAGACACGGTCATTCCTCCGCTTTACTGAGTTTACGGGAACGCAATGACTCTGACGATGGTCTCCACCGAGGCTTTATTGCTTTATACTTCGTTGACTTCTTCAGGAAATAATGTTGTACAGACACCGTCACTGCTGATGCTCCACGCTGATTGGTACTTCAACTGCTCGTTCAACAACAACCGTACAACCCGGCCGTGGATTTGGTTACAAAAGTGTTGTGGAAGTGAATGACAATGGTTCCGAGACAACGTAAGAGCCGTCGCCATATTTGAAGTTCTGATGGCGGTAACTGTGTCGTGACGTCATATAAGTCGTGTAGAAATCTCTCGACATATCCGAGGAAAGTATTGCCCACGGAGTCACATCCCCGAGGACTCTTTATTCTTTTTAACAAAAGTCATGTCCTTTCGCTGTATGTCGAGATAATTTGGCACACCATTCTGCTTACTGACATGCATCTCGACATATCGCTTACAGAATACATCTATGGGTTTCTTTAGAGAGGTCGTTCCGTTCTATTTATTATTATCAACACAATATGCACGGATAAAGTGAGTCATAATACAATAATTCCATTGCACATGACACATTACCTACAAAATTCACTCACTACGTGTTTCAGCCCAGGGAAGGGGCCATACTGTGGTAAGAAAATACAACAATGTATAAGAAGGAAGGCATTTTTTAGATGAAAGGCGAAACACACATTTTTGTTTTGTGTCAACTAAGGATGGCCCATTTGTGGGCTGAAACTTGTAGTGAGTGAATTTTTTAAGTAATATTTTGGTGTTGTGTTTGGCTGACATCTGTGTATACTTACGGGTTTTCTGTGTTTCGCATAATTAACTAAGTCATATTCTTCTCTAACACGTCATTAACTAATTCATCCTTGACATGGAGACGTTGTGTTGTCTTGGGGACAACCAACCGCTCATTGTAATTAACAATAAAGCGTTCTTGAGTTTTTCCTTTCTTCTTAACAAGTGCTTTCTCAACTATAAAGAGACAGCGGATATATATTAATAGATCATACGTACAATATCATAAACGGTTAAAATTATTCCATACTATTCCTGACAATACTTATCCACGTAGTTACGTCTGTCTTGAAAAACTAGTGCTCATAAACTAGCCCAGAAATTCCCCACCTTCTATGGAACCAAAATTTTTGACCGTGTTCACAGCAAACCTGCAAAGTATCCCAACCATAACCACATAAATGCGGTCCACATCTTACACCCCCATTTCTCTCAGGTCTAATTTTAATGTTGCACCTATGCCTCCATGTTCGAAGGTGTCTCTGCCTTCAAATATTTCGAATACAAATAATATATGTACATTTCATTTGTCCTATGTGTTCTATATCAACTCATAATCATTGATTTTACCCCTACAATGTTCGTTGTGACGTATAAATTATGATGTCCGCCTAATGTAATCTACCTGCCAGCCTTTTTGTCCTTTACCTAACGTCCAAACTCTCTACTCGAAACCCTATATTTTTCCCTTGGAGTAAAAGATGAAATTTCAGTCATATAACTTTAGCAGAAAAAGTACAATTTTGCGAGTTACGTTTCAGTATTAATGTTTTACATAGCAACAGTGAGGGCAATATATTCTGAACTGAACACTACCAAGAATTCCCCAAATTTAATATTCCCTTTTGTGTGCTATTATCTGGCTAAAATTCGAGTTCTGGCCACTGTTAGCACTGGCCTGTAATACATAATTCAAGGGATTATAGGAATAACATAACACTTAAATTTGAAAATGTTAATTCATTTACATATAAACACGAATTCTACATTACGGAGAGAATTTATAACATACAACTTAAATTTTATCCCCACTCGACGTACAATAGTAACGTCGGAATTATAAAGCGAACAGTAGCTGATGTCTTCTCATCATTTGATCCCCACCGTTCTGTAGTCTTATACTGCTTGTGACGTACTCCAGAATCGGCCACGTTTTGTATTTTGTATTTACCCCGCTAAAATTAAAAGGCTATAAAACTGTAACTCGGTGCAGTTCAGCAAGAACCAGATGCACTTTGTACTAACAGAGGGCGGTTTATCACTCACAGAGGATGTGGTTACACTCACGTGTCTGGAGTCGTTAATTCCCAAGCCTGGTCCGACATGTACATATTTTTAAGTAAAAGAGACTCGTAGTGTGTGACAGATGGCGTTAAACAGACGGCATCGACATGTACATACTTTCACCTACACGACCCTCTCTGTTTGTAACGTGGCGTTAATACCCACACAGCCCCGATATATATATATATATATATATATATATATATATATATACTTTCACTTATATGAGACTTTCAGTTCAGTTTTAAACGAAACATTTTAGTGGCAGTAAACGGGCCGCAAACTTCGGACAATTCTCGGAAAAAAAATCCCTTAAAGCTTACATCACGTCTCGTGAAACAATGAATTTTTAATTATTTAATCAAAACGAAAAGAAAATGTAGGACTTTTAATGTCACAATTTTGCTACTCTCATTTTTAAAAAAATGGTCAGCACTAGGGATATGTATTTTTCGGTACTGTATACTTCTTTATGCAGTCGCTACTCCTGCTCGAACCTCATAATAACAGACTGTCAACAAGTTTCTCCATACATGCTGGGAATTTAATAATGTAACATTATGACGACTAAAAATGAAATGGCTTTCTACAGATTTCCATAAAAATTATCACTTATTTCTAAAGCTCTTATTGCATGGCACACCCCAGAAACCCAGGAGATTTTACGGAACATTTTTCTGTTCAAATTACACAAAACATTAATTTACTTTTTCTCTTCGTGTGTGGAAAAAGTGCGACGATTTCAGAGGTTTCCATCTTTCCCACACATGGAAAAAAATGTTATACCAAACTGGCATTAATGTAGGCACATAAAAAGAGCGAACGCAATTCATTCTTTACGCTTAGCTTACCAATATTCGGGCAGCTAGGCAGTAATGATTTGTTCAAAACATCTGGGGGAAAAAAGTGATGTAATGCAGAAAATTTTTACTCAGAGAGGACCAAAGAGAAAACCTGAAATAACAGCTGACATATTCGGTAAACATGATTACTTAAATTACATATGAGTCTAATAATCTCATAAAATTCTTATAAAAAGCTACGTCATAAATGTACTGGATATAATTACGTCACAAATGGAGGGCCCAGCAGATATGATAAAACCATGTTCTGTCAAAATTCTTACTTTATTCTAAGAAGTACATCCCTAAATGTGAAAAGTTTTGCGGAAACATGTAAAGTAAATAAAAATTTGTTAATAACACCGGGTTTATATTTGGATGACTGTTAATTGTGCCGTACAAAAAGACACGTTTCGCATTATCACTCATGCAGACGATGATAAATAAGTGCAGTAATTTGGTCCGAAAACGTAAATAAAATAAAATACTGCGGAGACCTAGACGTTTATGAGAGAATAATATTAAAATACATCTTCTTAAGTACACAAAGTTAACACGAGGACGCCACACAACTGTATCTATATATTACGTAGATCTACTTTATTGTAATGTGCCGTCGTTACGCAACACATAAAACAGTTGTAATTTTACAACTGGTTAAGCTCAGCTACATGTTTCGGCCGTTACCCGGCCATCATCAGGCCAACTAAGAAATAGTTTTAATTAAGGTACATTCATTAGTTTTACCGATGGGATCCCATTGTTTACATTAAACTTTAAGCTTAAAGTTTAATGTAAACACATTACAATAAATTAGTTATACGTACACAACGGGATGGCATCATTCACATTACGTAGATCTACTGGCAGGCTCGTCAACACGATAATGAAATTGTGTGTTCCATAAAAGCATGGAAAATTTTTCTTTTACAAGCAGAGTAATCATCAAGTGTACAAGAAAAGTCCTGCACGATGTAATTACTTCATTAAGTGGAAGGGACTGGGTACAAATCTGCACTTTCTCACAACTTCGTTGAAAAATGAAAGGTAAAGTTAAAGTTGTCATTATAAATAACATCACGCCACTAACCATTTATTGTAATCCACAGCACTGGATACTGCTAAATAATCTACTTCACGACGTCACTAGGGCCAGCCTCCTTGAATAGGACGCTGCGTGGACCCTGTAGACGGTCTGTTTATATAGGATACAAGTGACGGCGAAAAGAAATTCTCACCCCTACCTGGTATCAAACTCCAGAAGTACAGACAGGTATCGGAGCTGACTCATATTAACTTAAGCGCAGATAGATTAATGTTAAATAATCGGTGGTGCTTTAACTGTCGCGAATCCCTATGATGTAGATGCTCGCCTTTGTGTGACGCAGCCGTGAGCACAGGATTCCCTAGACGGGTTCGTCGAACAGTGTGCCCGGCCTTTCAGGTTTTTTATTTCTTTATTTTTCCGGATTCAGCCAGTATCATGAGGGCAATGTGTCGCCGTTGTCACGCTTATACGGACAAGTGACGAATATCTACTAACGATTCGATTTCAGGATTGCCTTCGTCACTTCCTTCTTAAGTCCGTTTCTCGAACCACGTCGGATCACATGCGTACGGCAGCCAGCATGTTTGTTCCGGAAGACGGCGCGATTTCTCAAACGTGACAGCTTAGGGCTACTGTCATGTACTCAGAAATCAAAACTAATTTATTCTGAGGCTACCGAGACACATAAATGCAACTATGTACTTTATCTGGCAACGAATGGCTTCATGGAAACACAATAATTTATGGATATCTTATAATTTGAAAAGATCGGACCTGTTCGGTTACTCACCTGAAAAGAGAAAACTGAAGAAAACTACAACTAATGTAGGCAGCTGGCAAGAACATTCAGAATCCGGGAGTTAACCGAATATAAATCTAATTCACTACTGAACCAGGCCCTTTGGTAAAAACAAAACATCTGTGGATAATGAAGGGCACTGCAAATTCCTTAAGCTATTATCAGAGTCCAGTTCAGTGGCACGGCACTACGAGCTGTTTTGAAGTCAAAGTATATGCCAAGTTTAAAAAAATAACCAACACGATGACACTTGTGGACTATCCTTTATTTTCAGGGGTAGTCGTCATTCATTCTCTACATGTTTCGGCTTTCGGGAAGCTCATCATCAGGAGTTCATTTTTCCCTGTACAGTCAGCCTCTGGCATAGTGTGTAATCTTTTGCTGTAACCCTCCCGTTCTCCTACGTGTTCTGTTCCCCGACGACTACCCCTGAAAATAAAGGATAGTCCACAAGTGTCATCATGTTGGTTATTTTTTTAAACAATTATAATAATGCACGGAACAATGAATGTAAAATATATGCCAAGTGTTTCTGGTGCTTTTGAACAAAATTTGTGAATTTAAAGAGTACTTTTGAAGGCGTGTCTGACGTGTCCTAATGTTTCAGTTTCGTAAACAACCCTTTAAGATTAAATTCGAAATATCCACCCTACACAACAACACGCTGGTCGGATCTAAGAGTGACTGGTGTGAGTCAAATAAATCGAAAGTTCCCATAAAGCCTAAATCCAAATTTATTAATTTTCTCTACAAGTCTCGCCTATAAATTATCTGCCACATGCATTAAATATACATTACTCAGCATTTTTCGGATTCGTTAAGACCTAATAATCTTATTTGAGGAAAATAATATTTGATGTGAGGAATACTTAAAGAAATATGTTTCAACGTTACCAGTTTGCAGCCCTCAGTTTCTCTAAACTGCGCCGTGCAATTAAAATGGAAAGAAAGACAGAAATGAAAAATGCCTTTTTTGCCATTTCCAAATTAGAAAAATTGTACTAACAATGCCACATTTCGACAAACACAATAACCGTAATTTCTCCACACCCTAAAAATAATCCTTTTAGACCTCCAGACTTCCTTCTTTTCAAATCAGGTAATGGCAGTTCCTCTAAACTAACCGTAATATTTATACTATCACAAGGTGATGTGAGAACGGCGCTTCAAAAGCAACATACAAGTTACACAGTTATGGTGTGGGATCCTCTGAATCTGAGAGTAGCTACAGCAGTTACACAGCCATGGTTGGGTTTCTTGGATTAAGCAGATCCATATTCATCACATAAAATACAATACAGCCATAACTCGGTTGTCAGATCTTAATTTATTAAAGCAGGGTCTACCACGTGAAGATGAGGATAGAAATAATTAACGAGAGGCTGTGAAGAATCCTATGCTATGCGACGTGCGTCCGCAGCAGCTGGAGTCACGCCCGCTTGTTCATGCAAGCACTGGTCCAGTACAGCTACACTCACTGGTGGACAGAGGGTAGAGCGTTATAAATCTAGTTTGCAAGAAAGAGAGAAGAGCTCACAGAAGGTGGGGAGGGGGACATGGCGGAGCTGACAGAGCTGCTGATGACTGATGACTGAACATAGTTATTTATCATTAGACGACGGTCCATGCAGCATTCTGATGTCGTGACATTTTGCGCTGAATTGATTCCAGGACATCACCGTCATGTTGCCATATCAAAGGTCAAATTAGCGATGACGCAGCAGGTAGGACAAATTTAATAACGAATCAGAACGATTAAATTCAAATGCATCGTGGAATAATACATAAGTAGTAGAATTATCAACCGTTATTGTGACAATCATCATCATCATCGTTTATGTATGAAACTAGACTTTAATAAGATCAATGAACTGTAACATATTAAGGTCACAAGGTCACACAGTGCTTGACTGCTTCATACTGTATATACGCTGTACACTTATTTTTAAATATTTCACGAGGTCAGTTGTTATACACACTAGTCACACCAGTACTGAAACACATATAACACCATCAGCTGACCCCAGTGGCCGCTCGCCTGCTGACATGTTGGGTTCGAATCCCGCCGGGAAAATGGAGGTTTGTCTGTTGTGAGTGTTGTGCGTTGTCAGGTAGAGGTCTCTGCGACGAACTGATCGATCGTCCAGAGGAATCTTACCGACTGTGGTGGGTCACTGTGTGTGATCAAGAAACCTCAAGCATGAGGAGGCCATGGCCCTCTTTCTGCCGCAGCGCCACAGGAAAATTAATACTACCAGCCAAATGAGAGACCTCAACATTCTCCCCATAAGCCAAATTATTTAAAAACGCATATCTGATTGGATATTTATGTTGTATTCGATTTTAAAAAAAAGTAAATAAAAACAAAAAAATAACTTTGCAAGATTTTGAGTTCTCACAGCGGTGAAGGTAGAAGCGACGCAATTTCTCAAAGACTTGAATCTTCCAAAACATTATTAATATTATGCTTGTCAATGTCGTCCTATATTACAGAACATGCTGCCATCATCAACAGAAAATAAACTGTGGAGTACTGCCTTCAACTTTATCTTGCATGCGTTCTTGAATCAATTTCTGGCAATTATTACGAATTCAACATTCAATATGAAAGGGAAAGCACCCGTTTTATGTACCTCTGGCACCACACATATGGCGCGTGGTGCCAGAGGTACACATTCGACTAACTTACTGGTACGTAAGAGGAAATAAAACCACGGTTCATTATCTCGTTATAAGTGTTCATACTTACACAAGGCGCCGAGAAATTTCGCGCTTTTAAATAATTTGAAAGTTAATTTGTATTCAAGAATGGACACCTCTAGAACCAATTCTGAACCAGAATAAACAGTCAAATTATTTACAGTCTCGTTTCAACAAATTAACCCTCATATGATTGTGTCTGTTCAACTGCTTTTTCGTTTAAGATATATTCCGTCACTCAGTCACTCAAGTTCGTGGAGTCCCACCTATTTCGCTACTCTTCAGTCAACGACCACATAATTATGAACCTCCTCGTCAAACAACGTTCTATACCAAATTTTTATGTTTTGCTGACCGTGCATCTCAGTGTATTTAGCGTAGTAATTAACCAACTTGATGCACAATATTTTTGTTTTACAATAAGTTTATTTCATAATAATACAATTTTGACCTACTAGTGATGAGCACATGTTGCTCGAAACATGTAGAGGCATGAAATAAACTTATTGTAAAACAAAAATTTTGTGCATCAAGTTGGTTAATTACTAAGATAAATGTTCTATACCTTCCTGACAAATCTTCTAACGTGGGTCTACACACTGTCCTCAGTACTTATTTCTCAGTCAAAACCAACAATCGCCTAGTACATTGATAGAACAAGTTACACACTCGGTTGCAACAATCAACAAAAATCATCTCACCGTCTATTTTAATCAATAATCCTACTTGCTGCAAGAAGCGTGTGTATGGGTTTCGTTTCTTAACTCGCAGAAGTCATTAAAAACATAAGGCAGGGCCGCAGGAGTCTTAAACCGAAACAGGAAGTACGTGTATATCCGATTCGTAGAATATGATGAAAATGATGATGATGATGCTGATGACGACGACGACTATAAAGAGTGGGGTAGAAAGAGACAGGTAACCTCGAGAGGTACATTTTTCTATGCCGCTATCTGGGATCGACTGAATGTCCCACGACATGTATAGGCAGTCGCTGCTCAAGTAGAATTTAAATATCAAGAGCCATTCCATCGCTCCCCTTCAGAGAAGTCACGACTCTGCTATTCCGTCGACATCGCTATAATCGAAGTCCTTCGACCCAGTTTCTCGTCTTTGAATCCAAAACTTTGCTATTTGAGCTGACGCAAAAATACACATATACAAGGAAAAGTGGGGTAGATGAACATTTTCTTCAAATGTTTGATCGGATGAGCTGAAAGGAACAGACTTCTTAGGAGGCTTAGACGTAGATGAAAACACGACGTTGAAGTTGTTCTTGCAAATTTAGGATGCGAGTGCCTGGTTTCAAAATCTTTCTCTACTAACAGCAGAGCCCCGAACACGTGACGAGTAGGTACGCCATCACGTGGAAATCAAGAATAATAATCCGTAATAATTTAGTCTGTATATGTCACGGATTTAACCTTGAAGAAGGAGCTGGAAATATTTTTGTAACCTACGTAGTCAATACTAATATTCCTCGATAGATCAAAACGCTTTATTTTTCATCACAGGGACCAAGCACTGATAGAAAGAATAAAGCAGAAATTCGGAAAATGTACAAACTTAAACTATTTAAGCTTATAATGAACACAAACTTTCATGAAAACATAACAGCTAAACCGAGAGTACTCCTGAGGATAGCCGACAAGGATGAGTCTGCGTCCTTCCAATCTTTCATCTCATCATTTTCTTTGTCATTTATCTTCATTAATCACTTCTCGGAATACTGCAACAGCGTCTGGGAAAGTCTGCAGGCTACCAAAACGTAACTCACATCAAATTTATATTCAGCAATAAAGGAAAAGGAAAGTTGAAACATAAGGAAATATATGACATCAAAGAAAACCCATAAATTAAGCGTCCAAAAGTATCTAGGAACAAGGAAAGATGGAGCATCTAGCAGCAAAGGAGGAGAAAAGATTAATACTGGCGGAAATTGTTACCAACAAAGAAAACAAGATATTACGAAAAACAGAGATATCTACCAATGATAGCAGCAACGAAAATGTACCACCACTGCTAGTACTATTAGTAGTGGTAGTAGTATCAGTAAGCAGCAGTTAGTAAGTAGTTACCAACGCTTGGAACGGACGAAATACCGCTTTGAGAATCACACACGTCGCAGCGTCACGTCAGTCGAGTACAAAAACAAAGATTCCCAACATCTCCAACTTTGTAACTCGTGACTTATAAACGACAGTCTAATTTATGTAAAATTGGTGGGCTGTGTATCACGTACTTCCGTGTCGAATCTTATGCCACCCAGCTGCTAGTCTTTATTGACTATCGCCAAGGAATCTCAAGCTTATCAATAAATTTATTTGTTGCTTATTTAATGAAGACGTTAAATTGAATTGAAGTGTTTCCATCCCGTTGTGTATATATACCAAGTTTTTAATTAAGTCCACCGTCTTTACACAACATATATTGTTGGCTAATGTTTAGTTAAACAAGCTTGTTTAACTAAACATTAGCCAACAATATACGTTGTGTAAAGGCGGTGGACTTAATGAAAAACTTAATGAAGACGTTAGCTGCTCGGATTAAATACCTCCGTCTTTCAGGACTGGTGAGTTATAACTTGGAAAGAATAAGAAATAAAGTGGTCGTAGCCTAAGCTGATATACTTTCCCGGCAGTGAATAAGACCACAATAAAATCTCAACCAGTATAACCGGCCGCTGGGTTTCAACCACAGACCGTCGAAAATGATGCATGACTTCTAGTCACTCAACCAAAATGCAAATTATTCGCACAACCGCCATATTGTTATATTAAGTTTTAAAAATATTATGTTACAAAATATTTTTCAACGATCGATAAACATACGTTATTTCTGGATTCTAATGCCAGCGGTACTGGTATTCCTCGACCCTCAGAAGTTCGTGAGTGCGGCAGTCTGGTGTCACTGGTTGCCAGGAACATCAAGTACGAGCCAGTTGCCTGGTTCAGAAGTTGGAACACATACACACAGCACAGAATTTAATTAGATTTTCTTTTATTTTTTCCTTCATTTTATGGAAAAAACGGAACCTCAGATTTACAACTCAGAGGAAGGCAACATTTATGTCCGGAGACATTATACCATTACCAATTTCTAACTCGTACGGCACGAACTACTCGGACCTTCACGTGCCCCATAATCTTGATTCTCCGTCATTTTAAACTAATCTCACCTCTATAAGGACAAATAATTCGACAAAAAATCTCCATTTAATCTGAAGTACTGTGACAACGGTGCGCACTGAACTGTCTCACTGGCCATACCACGTACTGCACATATGCCACAGTCTTGTAATGCTGACCGAAACACGGCGTTTATAAAACTGGTTCCATTTCCTTCGTAATATGCAAACGGAAACAGTGTTGGGTATGAAAGCTCGAGCGAAGTTTGTCTCCTGATACAGATAATAGTTGCGTCTAACGGACCCATCCTAGTACGTTCTATTTTAACCTGACGACTGAAACAAAATTAGTTTCCGAAACATGTTTGTATAACCAAAAGAAGATTAGATATACAACGTCCAATACTGAGTCAGTTCACAATCGCAATGTGCCATAACGCACAGTACCCACTGCGTAGCTTCTTCGTGGAACGCTGCTAGTTACCACACCTGTACACGAAACTGCTTTGTTTATGTAGTCGGAGCTTTGGTATCGTCATGGTAACTGTGTTATGGATGCGATAACAAATGTTGCGTGAAGCATAATGTGAATACGACAAGTGTCTGAACATATGATGTAATTCGTGATAGAAGTGAGACAGCCCGAAGCGCGCACGTACCAGGGAATCCTATCTACAAGAGAAGAGTAGGATTCCTAATAATCAGATGGATAAGAAAGAACTGGGCACATAATTACCAAATCTCAGTAACCGATTGAGTGAATCTCTATAACTAGCTAACATCGCCAACACAAAAATCAGAGAGCTGTGCAGACACACAGCTATAACTAAAAGGATTTTTCTTCAAAACAATTTTACACTATATGATACACACAAAAATTACTTTCAGCTGAACTTTATTTTACTTTTCTCTTACATTTTAATAGAAAAAAAATGCATCTCCAAAGCAAACGATTTTTTGGGCGATATGTCCACCAAAATCCCTTGCTTGTTTCATTCAAGCACAGTCATTGTAACCCCCACTTTACCCTATTTTGAAAAAAATTTCAGGCTCTACAGTCAAATCTAAAATAACGTCACGCCTGTATACAAATGAACGTAATCTCATGCAAAAATAGAGCTTTGAAGCGAATATCCTTTCAACGATAAGTTTTCTGAAGCCAATCAGTGTACATCTGATAACTATTTTGTATCATAACTACTTAATCGTTTAGGTATTAAAGTGAAATACTGAAAAAACGTGCGATATACATATACCCACACATACAGCACATATGGACTATGTGTGTATGTATGTATGTATATAAATTTATCTTGAACCAAAGGCAGAATGAAGCGGACAGGAGAAGGGAACGTCGTACTAATTAATTCCGATACCTTGGTAGGAGAAACAGGGGAAGATGGAATTCGTGCCACGAGTTTTGGCATTGGCAAGCATAGAAAACGAGAAGGCGGTAAGATTACTTCTATTTCAAAACTCGGTACAGCATAACGTTTACGAGACGACGGGATGTACACAGTCCCAGGCAGAAAACAAGTCCGTTTGACCCCTCTTTCTCCCCTTCGACCAAGTGCGTGCGTTCATTTGTGTGGACTCCACCCACAATCTGAGAGAGGGTTGTTTTTGGGTATATTCCAGCCCTCAGTCACCAAGTCGGCCATTCTCTTTCAGCATTTAAACAACACAAAGTTCTAAACACATAAACGTACGGAACATAAGAAAATACATGCATTCATTACATTACATATATGCATGCGTGCGTGCGTGCGTGCGTGCGCGCGCGTGTGTGTGTGTCCTCAAAAAGATAATACCCCCACAGCTAGTCAAGAAAATCCTCACATTTTATGGAATTCTAAGGTTCCTTCGTACTCAAAAGACACAGAAACTGGGTCCTACTTACGGCCAAATGACAACAGTCCGTATCTTCGTAACTCGTTTTTGCATAACTTACTTGAATATTATACCCCATATACGCCTAGATTACTTCAAGTGCTCTCTTCTCAAAGGTTATTATTTTATTCTCTCCACGCGTGTTACATAAACCGCCATCTCCTCCTTGATTCAGCCACTCCGTAATATTTGGTAAATAACACCGTAAACATTACGAACGGCCTTATTATACAAGTCTCTCTACCCTCCGGTTCTTTCCTTCTTGTTTGGTCCGAATATTCCCCTCGGCATCCTAATATTTGTACAAAGGTGCAAATCTACACACGTGGAGGTTAAAAAAAATGCTGCTGTGGCACAGCTTAATCAGGCGTTAGTACAAGAATTTGTATAATCTGCACCACCGTGCGAAGATTTAGGGCAAAAATGCGAGATCCGCCACTGTAACGGAAAACTTTTTTTTTTTATGTGCTGAAAATTGGTAACATGTCGGCGCAAAGTTCTGACGCACAACGAAAATGCAGTGCCACCAACACCGATACCGTTCGATCTCCTTCTCTCTTCGTTTATGAAAAAATCTCTCAACTGCATTAGTTATGTGACACAGAACTGGAAATGACACAAATATGATTAAGTTGTCGAGATGACAGAAAGGAATAGTTACGTATTTTCACGTAGGTCTACTCAACGAAACTGTTTTTGGAGACGCTAATCCAGAATCAAGAAAACTGGTCTCACAGCTACGATTATAACTACTAACTCTGCCATTCGAAAAAAAAATGACGGAATTTGCTCAACGTAAACTCGCGAGTAGAACCATTGTGCGGCAGAAGTTAGCAGGAGAACACGTGCTTCCACAGTGTCATCACAGATACATGACAGAATTCAATGGAATCATAAATCAACGTAAGTGTGCGGTGGAGGAGGGTGACTGATGCAAACGCAACAACAGATAGCAGCAGCTACTGTGCACTGCACAAGTCATCAGGTTTTTCAGTTCGCTGATTTATGTGTACAAAGGGTTGAAAATCCCTTTTTACCTGCTCGTATTATCCACCCCATTCTCCGTACGGAATAGGTTATGGACCGTAATGAACGTCACGATCCTTGCTTCATAGTCTATATACCTTTCGAACGAAACGAATAATTCACACTCAGAACTGAAGGGTTTTGTACGTACTGTACAAGCGCTACGTGAAATGGGAAGAGAGAAATGTCATTCAGTGATGGATAAAGTTTTACACAGTCAAGCCTTCTGGGATGTTAGCCTATCGACCCTTAAGTAGTTACCGACGTTTCGAAGGAGCGCAGTGCCTCAACTTCAGGGACAGACCGTCCATAAAGTGTAATATTTTGTACCGCTTTATTCTGAAGAGGAGGCACTACGCTCCTTCGAAACGTTGGTAACTATTTACCAGTCAAAAGGGCGTAACACTGCATAAAACAAGGAATTTTCATTGGCATCTCTGTGAGAACCTTGAGTAAGTTTATCTCCGTAATTCAAAAACAGGCCTAACCCTTCGACTATAAGCAGATAACTTAGTCATTATTTAACAATGCTGAGGGTAACTCAGAATTTAGAGACGTGTGTGATAGAAAAAGGGTAGTGTTAAAGTACTGGTTGGCATGTGGAAGGAAGCGGTTGTTGTCTCTTTTGAGGTACCACCCGAGATTTGCCTGGAGCGACTGAAGAAAACGGCGCAAAAAACCAGTGAGAATATTTCGCGTTCGGTGTTCGGTGTAATCCACGGACATCTCCCAAACACAATTCCGAAGTGTTACAATTTTCATCAACTTGCTGGCTTAAAAATAGCGAAATGTAATCGATTAGTAACAAAACGTCGCACCGACTGGCCGTATAAAGACGCACATTTGACACTATGCTTACGAAGGTAAAGTAAAGATGTACATGTGCCAAAACACCACGGCATGAAGTCACACATGAATAATGGAAATAAACTTGGGAATATTGTCAGCCTCGGCAGTATAAATATCAGCTCGACGCCCCAGTCACTTTAAACCTCGGGAAAAGATACCCCACTAATGAATGTGACTGGATCAGCACCGCTGAATGTCTGGACGTGATGTCAAAGAGAGTAATTTTTGTGTGTACGGTGTGGAGTCCAGCGCTTTATCGCATTCGGTCCTAAATACAACTGGTGTTACTCCGTGGACTCTAACCATGCAATATGGACTATAAGAAAAACAAGTTAGGATGCCCTGTTGAAAAAAGATTAGGTAACAACCCGAAATGTCCAAACTCTGTGACTGTGTGACGACAGAGGTGACAAATTCGAAAGATCACGGAACACTGTCATGAATGATTGGTGTCTGTATCGGGTCAATTTATGCATAAAAGATGTTCACCTCCACAGCTGTTTTTCTTCCACATCCTTTCTTCATTTCTGCACGGATTAGTAGAAAATTTATTTCAAATTCGGAATGGGTTTGACATTTTTCGTTCCCTTTGATTTTCGAAGCCCCCAACAATTAGCTAGTGTGGGTGGTATTGAAAGGGTATCTTTTCTTATCTGTTATTGTCCACTCTGATAAGATTTCAACTGAATATTGTGATTTACTAGAAATATGATATTATTAATTCGTCAAATGTAGCAGGTCCTTTCACACTTCTTAAAACTGTGAATCACACTTTTCAGACTTTATTGGCTCACACCTTTATCAACACACGTTTTATTTGCAGACATACATGACGTAAATGAACTTGCTTTATTGTACTTCAAACAACACTGCACAAGACAGAACATGCAAAGCAAAAATGAAGACAGCTTTCTTATCCTGCGAAGCTTCTATAGTTTTCATTCAGTGAGTTTCGAATTAATTAATGCCAAAGTATGACTTCCGCTGGTATATGACGCTGCGTCATTGGGTAATCCGACCCCGACTTCTCGAATAAACGTACTGCCTTGACCTACAACTGTTGAGTGTGCCCAGAAGAGATTTTCTCAGAACAAGAGAGATACTATAGAAGCAACGAAAAAATATATCATTCTCTCAGCAATGCCACTGCTGTCAGTAATTTCATATATTGCCAGTTCGTAACCATCAGGTTACTTGGTCTTCAATGTAAGTTGTTCATACAAATTTGTTCGGTTTTTGAACACATCTACAGATTCAGGCACACAGGCTGAAGTTTAGAAAACGGATTTTCTTATTTCGATATATCTCTTTAGCTGCAGTCAACAACTGGCATTCCTCCTTTTTCGATTACTTCCAACACACATAACTTGAGCAAACTACCGATTCACTATATAAGCTTTGTTTCTTAAAGACGTTTTGTTCACCGATCAAGGAAGATTTCAAATGGCTGATTTTCACATTGCTTCGTGTTCGTTTCAGAAATGACGCCTGAAATTATAGTTTTTTCATTATAGAAATGCTTCTCAGACAGGAAAACCCTTCATTTTAGGCGCACATTCAGTCAAGAAGTATTTTCTACTCCGGTCATGACTAAACCATTCTGCTTTCGTTACCAAATTTCCGTTTGTTTTATGCTATGCTTTAATATCTTATTCAAGCACTAATTAAAGCCACTACATTCATATTCTATTTGTAACACACCTACATAAAATCCTAGTGTATTAACATTTTAACTTCTTGCTTGGTAGCAAATAACGATTAGAATTGGATTAAACACAGAAGAAATAAAAAACATATAGAAAATTTTCTACATAAATATTATGGAAAAAGGCAGCTGGGAAGTCTTTGCTTTCTTTTCATGCAATGCCTTAGTGACTGGGTTATTACAAGAGTAAACACAGTCCATGATTTTAGCAGACCAGGTTCACTAACGTAACGAATACTGGATGGATAATGAAAGAGTACTTATGTGAAAAAGGGTCAAAAACTAATGAACACAAAACCCCTTTCCCAAAAAATTCCACCCTTCGTCAAATGTGTTGTCTTATCTCCGTTGCTTCGGACCATTTGAGTTTAGAGACTGTCAGCCTGATATCCACCAGTACAAGAAGAATTCACAAGCTGCCACATAACGATATTCACAGGGAGATTTAGTCATATTTGTACCAATATTAGCCCAAAATTCTACTCCGTCTCCTGACAAACACATAGCAGTCACGCCATTGCGTGTAGTAAGATGGGAATGCTCTGTCTTGATTGCGATAAGTTGATAAAACTCCAAATGAAACATATGATTGGGCTGGGAATGAAGCGTAATTTAGCAAGGAAACAAAACAATACATAAAGCGAAAGTCGATAAAAAAAATTTATGCATGTGGTATTGCTCTAGACGTTCCTTGAGAACCTCCCAGCTGTGGGACAAAGGGACACAAAGCCTTTGTGAAGGAATCCACTATTCCACCCATTCAAAAAGAGGTCCAAACAATTGAATTCTCTGCAATAAAATTTACGTCCATAAATATGTTTTAATGTTATCCTCCCAACCACAGGAATATCTTCAAAATTTTTAACCTGAGGTGAATAACGAGTATATAGCTTTCCCCTTCGTAACGTCATGTTGAACACCAGGAAATATTTCGGAAGCTGTGTCTACTTCCGACACGAGGCTACAGTAATAATTAATTCTGAAACATATTTTGCTAGGCCCACTGAATGTAGTTAAATTTCATTCAAAGACAAGAAAATTTATACAAATATTACGTGTCGACTTTCACCAGATATAATAAGAAATACCAAACCTTAAAATTTGTAATACTAAACACACACCTTCAGAGTAACGACACATTTTAGTTAGAACTAAGACCCATGGTACTAATCTTTACACAGAGCAAAGAATAACAGCGAATTAAAGGTGTATGAAAACCTATGGTAAAATTCCAGACACAAAATATCATGAACGCAAAACCCAACCGCTCCATTCACAATGAAGTAGAGTAGCAAATAATTTTCAATCCGCGAGGTTGGAAATCAATGCAACATCACTTATCATACATATTTTAATTTGATCACCTTAAAACCGGTGAGAAGCGAAGTCAAATTGTCAATTATTAAGGTTACCATTATGCCGGTTCAGACCGCATGACGACTGCTGTCACTGTATAATTACTTACTTAATTAATTAATTACCTAATTACTCCATGGAGCAAAGTCCTTCTTGAGAAGATAACCGGTTCTCAATTATTCAAGAAAATCCCCGTATGTTACGGAACCCGCAGGTTTATTACCGCATTTATAAGTGGCCGCCATCTGTCACTGTCCTGAGACAGATCAATCCAGTCCATGCCCCCATCCCACTTCCTGAAGATCCATTTTAATATTATCCTCCCATCTACGTCAAGGCTACCAAGTGGTATCTTCTCCTCAGTTTCCCCACCAAAACCCTGTGTACACCTCTCCTCTCCCCCATACGTGCTACATGCCCCGCCCTCCTCATTCTTCTCGATTTTATCACCCGAACAATATTTGGTGTCACTGTAGTGGAAGTAAAATATATGAAGGGATTTAAAAATATCTGTAAATGTCAAAGGCTCCGTTGTCTGAAGACGAAGCAGACCGACCTGCCGAAACGATTATTATACTGAACATACTTCACACAATGCACAGTGCTCTAACACTGGTTTGCTATTATGAATAACAAGAAATTTCGTTTGAAGATACATGAATCCTTCAAATTCTAAACCCACTATTGTCTGGGACGGTATAATACAGGAAGAATAAGAGGAGAAAATAGGCAATATGGAGGGAAAGAATAGAAACAGTAAAAGAGAGGGAGGCACTAGAGGACACTGAGACAAAAAAAAAACATGGACACGGAAAGCAATTTCTTGATTTAATGTCACTTCGCACTTGTATTGCTCCGAAAACGAAGCCGAATCTTTCCTGTGAGGGGCGCGAATCTCACAACGGCGAGTATAAAATCTACTTTTCTGAAATGTAAGGCCGTGTTTTCGGTAAATATGTAGCAACGTTTATGAGGAACCTATTGCATTTTTTTCCCCCCAAGACATTTTATGTTTATGGTTCCGTGCATCGCTGATCTATATTAATAATTGTCCAACGAGATGCAACACAAAGTAGTCTATTTATTATTCTGCAAGTTCACTATACATGTTTCGGGTGTCAACCACACCTATCATCAAGAGTTCACAAAACTCTAACTACAGACTCCGGTACTGGTCAGCTACTGTGCAGCTACCTCCCTCCAACGTGGCCAAATTGGCCACGTTGG
>Ga0123354_10003693_pt1 | contig 21274 bp, 11 predicted proteins | sample TergutLab28metaG_2_FD_97872 | JGI IMG/M metagenome (GOLD analysis project Ga0123354, IMG submission 97872) | Labiotermes labralis P4 segment gut microbial communities from Petit-Saut dam, French Guiana - Lab288 P4 | ecosystem: Host-associated > Arthropoda: Insects > Digestive system > Gut ... | reverse complement strand
TTGGGTGAGAAGTACAGATCACTTAACTCCTCGTTATGCAGTCTCCTCCATTCCCCCGTTACCTCGTCCCTCCTAGGTCCAAATATTCTCCTCAATACCATATTCTCAAACACCCTCAGCTTCCTTTCCTCCCGCAATGTCAGAAAGCTATATACATAGAATGTAAAACTGAACAGGGTAGTGCAGAGGAAGATGTACAGGCAATGTACAAGTAGTAATGAGGCGCGTTCGGGTAACAATAGTTGCCGTGGGAAAGGAATAAGTATTGCATATTCTGAATGTGTGTCTGTAGCCTTAGTTAAACGACGCACAAAGCATATGCGTCGTATTATATTGTCACCAGTGGCCTTAGTTCTTTCAAATTTTTCCACATTTTATCATAAATGGTCGATTTTAAGAAAGAAGTTCGTGAACGTAAAGTTTGTGTTTTGATTTTCTCATTTTAAGAATAATTCAGCGAGATATTGTCATAAATCTAGTAACATCTTCCTGTAAATTACTGGTTATTCTTGTCAGATTTTAATTAAACGTGAATTTTCTCGACATATTTTCGAAAAACACTCAAAACAGCAAATGGAAATCCGTCTAATGGGGACCGAGTTGTTCCATGCAGACGGACAGACAGAGGGACAGAGAGACAGATACAGACAGACGTGATGAAGCTAATGGTCGCTTTTCGCAGTTTTGCAAACGCGCCTCAATGTATGTCTGGTGAAGTGGTTTAACAGATGTAAATGCGCCAACGTGTCTTAATATTGTTCCACGAAGTTTACGGCGAGTGTAGGTGCAAGTTTCAAACACACTGGTACATCTGCACCAGGTGACGCGATTATGTATTAGCTTGTTCCTGTCCTTGCACCAATGTCACTGTATCAAAAAAATACGGACAGAGGCACTAATTTATTATTAAGTCACCACTTTATTAACAACATATTTCATACGTTTGAAACATGTTGGAATGATATGATTTTAATGAAGTGGTGACTTAATCATGTGTAAGTGCATTTGTCGGTATTTATTTGATATGTCGTGAGTGGGCATACATACACCAGCGGTAATTACGTGCATAACACAGCTTAGACAACAAAGATATATTAATGATTTAAATATTTAGTAATTTTTGCACACAAATGGACGTAAGAGGGCTGTCCGGAAAGCATCAGTTCATTTTGAATATCTCGAGAACAGGTCGCATGGCCTTAATGTAACTTGGCAGCAAGTCAAAGGAGACATTACGGTTCATCTGTGAACAGTTACTCTCCCGTGGGGCTAGTCAGTCGGCAGTGAGACTCCGTTAACTGAGCTTGTGTACTGTGTGACCGTCAAATTCACAAATCTCCTCCCTTTTAAGGGGAATTTTAGGTTTGGGAAAAGCCAGAAGTCGCAGGGAGCCAAATCTAGGCTGTAGAGAGGCTGACAGACTTGGTTAATGTGATGCTTTGCAAAAAGACCTGCACAAGAGCTGTAGAATGGACAGGCGCATTGTCGTGATGAAGCTGAACTGCTCGCTCGGACATTGTGAATGCAATATTCACACAGTACACAAGCTCAGTCAACGGCGTCTCACTGCCGAATGACTAGCCCCACGGGAGAGTGACTGTTCACGGATGAGCAGTAAGGTCTCCTCTGATTGGTTGCCAAGTTACATAAAGGCCACGCTACAGGTTCTCGAGATATTCAAAATGGACAGATACTTTCCGAACAGCCTTCGTACGTTACGCAGAGTGCCTGAAGATGACGATGCTATTTGAAGATTTCATACACTCGTACATGTACTGGGAAGATATAACTAAGAATTTATTAAAGTCTTCCGATATTTCCGAAAGTCTTAATTTCATGAAGATACGTCAGCAATATAATAATAACTTGTTATCGTGCATTTGCCTCCGATTTTGTCCAACATAAGGGAAGTATTGACACGCGATTTTTTTTTTCCGCAATTTAGTCAAAAGGGGGGCTCAACACTGGTTTATACAGTGGCAGTAAGATGTAAAATATGGACATACATTTGCAGAAAGTGGCATGGGACATTGCAAATTATGTATATCACACATGATAGTGAAAGTAAATTAGGAAATTTAAGCACAGTATAATAATTTTTACACTTTCACTTAGTTATTTGATAGTCTAGCAGGTGGGCTTGTATGTATCGGTTATTGTTCAATTTCAAACAAAATCGGACTGATCTAGTAACACTGTCAAAAGTAAAATTTCATGAAAATCCGTTTGTCAGCTGTCAGTTCGTCACACGGGGACCACGGACGGACAGACACGTATAGCGAAGCAAACGGTAGAATTTTTATAAATACCCTTTGTGGGTTGGCCGAAAGCGATATAAACTGTAGGAAACGTGAAACAGGAACATTAGGCTAGGTGTAGGGTGAAATTTTGTGTTTGTAGCTGAAACGATTTCCGTCGCAATGAGAAAGGGAAATAAAAATTACGTCGCCCGAAGATTTGTAGTGTTCTGTTCGTTACAGAACTGGCTTTCAGTCACAAATCTCCCTTACTATCTGGAGTGTTTATAACACCAGGATTTTTAGAGAAATCTTTTATAAAATTCTCCTCCAGTTCCCTTCAATGACATCTTAAACGACGAGTTTAAATATTTGCAATCGACTGCGAAAATGTTAATAATGATTGAGCGTTCCGTTCTTATGGAATATGACGCTGCTTCGCTTGGTAAGTGCTTCGCTTTTCAAAGAAATGTGTCGCTTACATCTCAAAAGGGTACAAAGCCATTCTTAGTGGGCCGTCAACCTTTTAAGACGAAGTGACACATAGCGTCGAAACGTCGTGAGCCTCTGACCCAGCGATGCAGCTTCACTTGCCAGAATACTGGAATTCTCGATTGCGTTGATGTAAGAATTCACAATTCACACCGTTATGTGGAATGGATCCCGCCAAAGACAAATGTGAGAACATTGCTCAATGATTACATACTAGAAACATAAATTGAAACGACTACAGTAGTCATGTACACTCAAAGGATTAACTAAATGTAGTTTTGAATTAACAATAAATAAATAGAACTCTTTTGTGTTATTTGGCTGACTGTTTTTCAGCAGATTTTATGGATTCGGGAGTAATACAAGCAACCGGTATGTAATCAAATAAAGGTATTTAAAATCCACCGCCAGTATCAGAAAGCAAGGCTGCGAATGTGCGTCATTAGACTCGTAAATTCTGTGAAATATACAACACGAAACCCGCATCGGAAGTATTGGATATTTAATCTCAATAGTATTTATAGCCGTGCATGAATGAACCATGTAATAGATAATACCAACCACTGCACAAGTACTAAAATGTACCCTTTCACATAACTGTCTACTGACGCTCCAAAATATTTCGCCTTTTTCCAGATCATCCTAAGAAAGTCTTACATGAAATAAATTACTAATTTTCTTGGATATTTAGCCCGTCTTTCAAATAATAATAAACTATTAATAAGCAATTTCCGTATTCTGAGTCTTCCATTTTAAATAATTCCAGGACTTCTTCGCAGTCGAAGATAAAGGAGGTACGTTCCTTCGAAACGTCGAGATTCTGTAACTACGCTACTCATTGGAACAACCCATAAATACCTCTACCCTGGACCTCACATCTCGTAAAATGAAACATCGTTCACTGGTGTTCAGGAAAAAAAAAAACTTATCCAAGTGTACGAGATGGAAAACGTAAATGGACGAGAGAAACATTGTTGATTCAAGCAATGTACGAACACGTGTAGATAAGGAACTCGAAGGAATTTGTTTCGATTGAACAAGTGTTGTGTGCGTATGAAAACAGAAAACCCGAAGAAAACTAGGCTGAGAGTTGAGACATTGACATTTGTGGAATATTGAAAAATAAACCATAAAACTGAACGTATAAACAGAAAGCATGATAGAATACAGTGACAAGGAGAAAGCTAGTTATACGTCAGCTGTGTGATGCATTCTGGCCCCGTGTTGATGCTTGAATGGCGAGAAAATCTGTTCGAACAGTGTGAGGATGAAAACCTTTTGTTGCTTCTGACGTGTGTTTATTCCAACGAAGTCACAATTAACGCTGCTGTAAACAAACGAATGCCCACTCACTCGCCCGCTCGCTCACTCGCTCACTCACAGTCAGTCACTGTTAGCTCACACGAAGAGAAATAATAAACGAAAAGTGGCCGAAAATAACTTGGGCATTTTGTCAGTGAATCGCAGTAGATGTTCTGTCCAGATTTTTGCTTCTAGGAACTAACCAGTGCGTTGACTTCTCCATAATACTTCCGGATTTGTTGCTGTAGACTCCAGAGTAGAAATTTACTCTTCCTTTTGTTTGTTTTAGCATGCCAGGCTCTTTACGTAACATTTAAAAGCCTTGTGTGCCCATTTTTTTAAAAAGTACCTTAAAGTAATAAAATAATTTCTATTTATATTCCAAGAAAATCACCGGTGTCTCTCTTTATGGGATCAGTGGAACGACTCGTAATGGAGGCTCGTATAAATCCTTACGTAAATAAACAGGGCAAAATTTATGGCAAATACTTGCTCAGATCCAATGCACGTGTCGCGAGAAAGATAACCTACCTAGAAATCTTACTGTTATTTCTAGAAACGTTCGGTATATACGAACAATTACGGGAAAAATATGTCATTAGGTAAATAACATTCAATCACCATTGCTAAAGGGTTTTTTGATACGACATTGTGTTTTGAAACAGTGAAGTACATGGTCGAATGAGAAGAATTTTTCCATTAAACAAGGTGCCGTGTATGAACTCTGTACTGTGTTAAGGAAACGCCTGATCTGTGAGGATAATAAATGGCGGAACATCTCATAACCCGTCCCGCAGCAGTCGCAGTGCAAGATTCGTGATCCAGTAGCATTGCGACTTTCATTCAGGGTGTCCTAGGTTCGAGTCTCAATTGGGACAACAGATATTCGCATATTACAGACGTGGATCTACGTTCTATTGCTGTTCAGTAGAAGAGGTTCCACGCTGTGCGAATTATAAATTCATAACTGAATTCCAGGCACTGCGCTACAAGCCAGAATGTCGCGGGTTCGATTCCTGATGGTGTCACTGTAATTTTTTCGTTTACTTAGTCCTTCCGGCCGCACTTTGTCCCTTGGATCGACTTAGGGCCTAACAGAAATGAGTGCCAGGAATATTTCCTGGGGGTAAAGACGGTCATTGCCTAGGGCTAACAACCTTACCACATGCACATGCCAATTGTCTGGAAATCTGGGAGCCTCAAACTTCTGAAACCCTGGGCCTGTCTCCAGGTCTGTACAGAGATTGTTATAACAACAATGAATCCGTCTTGAGAATTTAACAGTTTCTCTGTTACGCAGGTTATTCAGAAAGTAGGTACCGTGTGCGCATATCTCTCACGCATCCTCGAGACTGTCACTTAGTGCATGTGCAGTGATTTTCTCTATCAACTGAAAAGCCACGGACGCCATTTCGTGAAACTCGTGTTATGTTTATGTTTGTTCCTGTGCTTTAAACATGTTCAAGACAATTGAAGAGGGCGCCGACTGTGAAATACAGTCTGTAATTCTTTTTTGAACGCTAGGGATGTGCTACCAAGTGAGATTCATAACCAGATCTGTCAAGTATATGGAGGTACTAAGAGAATCAGACTGTTTGCTTTTGTTACTGTGCTTGCTAAAGATCGCCACTGAAGCTTATCCTGAGCCAGATGCATTCAGCTCATGTGCTCATAATCTGTTCCTGCAATGTCTATTTTAATATTACGCTCCCATCTACCACTAGGTATACAAAGTGGTCTCGTACCTTCAGGTCTTCATACAAAAGTCTTATCTCTCATGCTTACCACATTCTGTGCCCATACGATCTATATTTCTTCTAGATGTGATGACTGTGATAGGATGAGGTAGAGAGCAGACATTGATATTAGGGTAACCAAGTCAACGAGGATGAAGTTGGCAGGGCATGCGATAGGAGAATAGAAATGCATGCAGGGTTTTAGTAGGGAAACATGAAGGAAAGAGATGAGTTGGAAGACACAGGCTGAGATGAGAGGATAATACTAAAATGGATATTAAAGAAATAGAGTGGGGGCTCGGAGGCTCGGACTGAATTAAGTGGCTCAGGACAGGCAGGTTGCATAAAGTGTAGTGAGGTTCTGGCATGACGGTGTAGTTGGGAACTCCATTCTTTTGCGAGGTCCTCTTAGACATTTTAAAATAACGGTATTATGCCTCTTCGAAACGTCGGGAGTCTATTACCCAGTGACGCGGCATCGTGGTCAGGGAGAACTAAGTCCTCGTGTTACTTGACCTTGAGGTTCCATAAAATGCGGGAAATTGTTGCCTGGCTGAAGGCCAATTGGCTTCTCAAGAGGGAATCTGCCCATGTAGTTCATTATTTTAGATGCCGGACTGCTGGCTAGAAGTCAGTATTCGGAAGGTCCTGCGACCGGCCACCTCAACACAGGTTTTTCTTGGTTTCCCTGTGCCTAAAAGCAAATGCTGAGATGGTTCCCAAGATTCCAAGTTGCCACTACGTGCTTCTCATGTAGCTCTCTCGACTTAGATTCAGTAGGAACCAATTTCATGTTTTGTATACATGTAAAATAACCACTGCCACCGGGTAAGAACCCAATTGCAGTAAATAAATATTATTATTATTATTTGGGAGCACCCTTTATCAGGCTCCACACTGTCATTTTCCTCTGTCAGATCCAGATTTTTCTTGGCAACTCTTCCTAAACACTGTCAATCTGTGTTTTCTCCACCAGGGCGAGTGACCAGTTTTTATACCCATGAAAAACAAAACCTTTAATTAAAAACTTTCTATTTTAATTTTTAAATTATTATTTGAAAGCCAAAAGTCCGAGGTTGCTGAAAAGAATTGCAGCAATGACTGCAAGAATATAATCCACTCTTAAATTATACATGAAATTCTACTGTTGAAATATAACCAGTCTTTTTACAGTGTATGAACTAATGACATATGTTCTCTTTATTTGTGTTTATTGCGCTAGAAAAGTTGAAGATAAAAGTCTTAGAATTTATGAGCCGTATATTTTGTACCACATAGCAACTCTTGTGTAATTACGCATTTCTTGCGTTAATTATAAATAATACAAAACATGCGGATTACAGCACAATGGTGCAGCCCGAAATGAAACTCGACTGAAAACATCTCCCATATAAAATTGCGTTAAAATGTGGATTGAAAACAGAAGGATTTGATACACCCTGTGCATTTACCCTGTAAACGTCATGCGAAATAAGCTTTGAAATGCAATCGATTGTGTGTAAAACAATACAAATTATGTGTCTTGCAAGTGCACCTCGTCTGCACTGGGGTGCTTGTTTTCGGAATCTCAGCCAATAAGTTGGTGCCGCTTTATTGTTTAGTCGTCTTGTATTAGGAGCATTATAGTATTACACTCACACTCGAGGGATGGAACTTTTAGTCCGGTCTCGACGGAGTACATTCAGTGCTGGTATAAGGCGATATTCCCGTTCTTGTGATACCTCGCTTTATAAAAAAATCGCATAATAAAATAATAATAATAATAATTGGGGCGTTCGAAAAACTGTGAAATCGGCTATTAGCTTCGTTATGTCTGTCCGTCTGTCCGCATGGAACGACTCGGCTCCCATTGGACGGATTTTTATGAAACTTGATAAATGAGCATTTTTCGAAAATCTGTCGGGAAACTGAAAGTTTCAGTAATGTAGAACAAGAATAAAGGGTACTTTACATGACAACCAATGTACATTTTTTGTCATATCCCGCTCAGTTCTTCTCATTGTGGGGATTTTTTCAGAGAAACTTTGTAGAGAAAATAAAAACATATTTTGTGTTAATCACTTTTTTGTGTAAAATCGTGCCGTTCATGAGATAATGTAGAAAAATATTTTACAGCCGGGCAGGCCACAGATGGCGATGTGGCGCATGCGCATTGCATGCTGGATAACTAAGGCTACAAATACACACTCAAAATAAGTAATACTTATGGATTTTCCAATGTAAAAATCATTGCACGAACTCGCCTCAATGTTACGTTACACGTCCATTGCCTGTCTTGTTATTAATATTATTATGCTGTTGTCTCTTGTCACAGTAATTTTCTCCCTGATATTCCTCTTGAACCAACGGTGATCCCCACAGCTCAGGCTTCAAGTTTCAGGTAGCTGTACTTTCCGTATGATGTGTGATGTTCCAAGTACCCTATTATTATTTTATTATTATTATTATTATTAGTAGTAGTAGTAGTAGTAGTAGTAGTAGTAGACGTATAGTATTATGTCTCTTGCGATATCTTATCACTATTTGCTGAAATCGTGTAGTAGCCAACACCCATATGAGAAAATTCGCGTGATATGAAAACGGTCACCCATTCATCAGTCGCGTTATAGTCAGTTCGCATTAACGAAACAACCGTAATACCTGAACCGATGGTATGAGAATTTAGGTTCATGTTAACTCCCAATAGACGATCCTAAGTTTATTAAGATATTTGTGACCATGCTTAGATTCCTTCTTCCATCTTTTGCGGTACCGATATTCTTATTATGTTTGTCCTGTTCTTTCCTATGAGCGGCTTTATTGAGTACAGTAATGAAACTTCAATTTCATTGAAGAGGGAATTTTATTCAGTGGCTGTGCGACTGTTGGCTTCTAAAGAAAAATTCTGGTCCATGAAGTTAGTTGATTTTGTGGTTGTTAAATATGAAGAACTTTAAGGGACATCGATTATTCTGTGTTCCCCAGTTCTGAACTTCGTCACTGAATTAGGAAACGGACACACGTAACTGGTAAGTAGGTTATCGAATGATAAAGTCTTTTTTGTTTCTAAAACTGTAACCGTAAACTGCGTGGGCATGTCGGCCGATATCATACTGAACAGTACTGTATGGTTCTTTTCCAGGAATAGGCTAATACAGGAGTAGCGCATTGTTGAATATTTATGCTTCTTTCCATTGGCTGACTTGGTGAGCTATCCTCGACTTTCATTACCACAGACAGCTGATTGGTCAGTCACTTAAATTATCAAAAACATTCAATAAACAAGAATCAGTATGTTACTAAAATTAAAGGGGAGCCTTTAAGACTTTAAATGTAGCTCATCTTTCCCACTGAGTGCCATTATTTTCAAAGCATTCCCCGAGAATTGTGAAGGATTTGTCCCGTCTTGGCACAAGTTTGATTATTACGTCTCAGTAGAAACCGACCTTTTGTACTCGCAATCATTAATGAAAGGCCTTTCCACTTAACTCCAGTGCGGTGGATAAATGTCGAATTGTAACGCCTCGATTTCCCAAAATAAGTTCTCCAACTCGTGTTGCTTTCATATCCGTCCATGATATGCGGGACCAACCGGTGCGATCACCACCATGGTTTTCGTTCGATAATTTGCGAACTGTGCACCATTTTCTGATATGCTGCACTCTCATTACGCCTTTACCGCACACATCTATCAATTAGCGGCGAATGTCGTTGGAGAATCACGCTGAGCGTGACAAAACCGAATCATACTGCTAACTGCTTCAAGGGACCAGTTACGATTACACTTCATCCCATCCAGTGAAGAGCATCTGACTCACTCTTGCACCGTCTCTTGCATGTTATTCCTTCTACAATGCTATCTCCTACCTACATATAAAGTGGTCGGTTAAAACAAAGCTTACAGCTAGGGAATCCTACTTTTGAAGCAGGCTTCGTAGTTAATTACTCATTCACTGGATTTTCAAGAAATTGTCATACTGGCCTCACCTGTAGTGTCTCTCCCTCTAGCAGAAGCCTCTCCTGGTGCTGCTGCAGCTCTTTAATTCGTGCCCTCAACTCCGTCACCAGCTCCTCCTGAGGGCCATCCAACGCTACTCTTGGCACTTGATCTCCTGGTTGAACACACAGACACGCATCTCACTGCACATATGCGTTATTCCTCAACGTGTGAAAAATTGCAATATGTCGTCTTTTACCTGGGTGCTGATAAGTCCTTAGCCCGACCAGGAAGGAAACAAGCTCGGAAGCATGTCAGGGACGCACGCGATTTCAACAACGTCGAGACGCGAGCTGTCATCAAGTTTTTTTTTTTTTGCAAGGCAAGGCGCCGAAGGAAATTCACACCATTCTGACAGAAACATTAGTTTGTTTCTTTTCTAGTAGGGCTAAGGACTTATCAGCACCCCTGTACAAGTAAACCAAGGATTTTCGGATTTCGGATCGGATGCCCTTCCCCCCTCATCCCCCTTTTTTAAAAGATCAGTCTTAGGAAAGAAGAGGGTGAGAAACGCTACGAAGTGCCCCTTAGTTTTATGGAAGAAAACATGAGTAGCAACATGGAAACAGAGAGCCAGCACATCTGGTAGCGAATGAAGGACGAAAAACTGGAGAGGAGAGTAGGAATTCAACATTTACATTTAACGTTTAGTTTTCCCATAAACGTTCCAGAAATACTCCCATCCACTCTTCTGGGATGAGAAAAGTGGGACTAATGGCGGCTGTAATGTTATAAACATGAAGCCTTTAGCAAGTCTAGGGGAGCGCTGAATTTCTTTAAATGTATAATGAAGCCTTGGTGTCCAGGAAGTTGTACTACTGGAACTGGCCCACAGAAATCACATGCCGTGATGCCGTCTGTAGCAGTATGAGCTTTGGCTAAACACACATCATTTTAACATTTCCATGTTTCGAGTTGCAGATTACTATTTTGTACATTCGTTAACTTTACTAGTCATCCCCTCATTCTCTAAATTCCATTACCGGATCATACGATTATGCCTTTTACTTTATTCAGGCTTCCGTCAGAGATTTTATTCAGCCATAATTATTAAGAATCTGATTAGGTATAAATTATTTGTGGAACTTTTACAATATTTTACCCTTTTATGTTTCTTAGCATACTGAAGAAAAAAAAGTGCAGTCTAGAACAGGCCTGTTGAACGTTTTGTGGTGTGAGCAACTTCGGTAACATACGGTGCTCGTGAGGGCCACTTGTAATTCAATTCACAGAATGAAGAATGAAGAAACATACTTATGGTTTTATGTATAATTTAAACTTTTTTTTCTCTATACATCATGTGCAATAAAAATGTACTGAAAACGGGAGAAAAAATAAGTAACGGTTCAAATAACGTAGGTAATGAGTCGATCTTTTTCTCATACTTGTACACAATGAATTAGTAACTTAATGTAAAAAATATAAAGCAGTTCCATTACAGGCCTGGACAGGCCCAGAGTATTCCAGGAAGTTAAGGTTCCCAGATTTCATGACAACGGCCCAGGAGGGTGGTAGGTTGTGAGCCTTACGCACCGGCCGCGTTTACCCCCAGGAAATACTCCCGGTACTCATTTCTGTTAGAGGCTGAGTCGACCCCAGGGTCACAGTAACGTAATGTATGGGTCCATAAATAAATCGTTCACAATTTTTCAAAATTGCTTCTACATGCTGGATCTACTTTGTCAAAGAAAGGGTTAAAAGACATTTTCTCATTACAAATGTCTCCGCGAGCAACATAACTGCGTGTCGCGAGCAACATATCGACCGCATCTACGGGTTGAGCAGGCCTGGTCTAGAGGAAGTTCAAGTACATAATGAGCTCTCTCGCTACATTTATATCCAAATACAGCTTCAACCGTTCGGATTTAATTACCTTCGCCGTGGATATGTAGGTCAGTTTCCTTGCGTCTGAGTCTTTCTGCAACAAATTATACAGAAAATACATGTTTGCTGTGCAGTAAAGTATTGGTTTTGCCTTTCACGCTTTCATGCCACTAGTTCAAATTTGTGTATGAGTTTAAGGAATGCTCTAATATATACCGTCCTTATTAATTCATGGAAAAATGATTTAAAATATCTTAGTTTCAACACAGTGTGTTACTTACGCAATTCCTCTTTATGCGTCTTGGTAACGTCGTCGATTTTTCCTTCCAAATGTTCAATCTCGTTTTCTAGTTTCCTAGAAATATAAACACAAAAGGCTGTAGGCAATTTACTTCGAATACAAATCTCTTTTACTGTTAGTGTGAAGTAAATGAGCCGAAGTGTAATGTACATAGTAAAGACAAAGCAGTCCCATTAGAGGCCTAGACAGGCCCAGAGGTTTCCAGGAAGTTAAGGTTCCCAGATTTCATAACAACGGCACAGAATGGTGGTAACTTTGTCAGCCTTACGCACCGGCCACCTTTACCACCAGGAAATGCTCCTGGTACTCATTTCCGTTAGAGGCTGAGTCGACCCCAGGGTCATAGTGCGATCGGAAGGATTTTAAATCAGTCACAAATTCCAATGACACCACCTGGGATCGAACCAGCGACCTTCCGATTTGTAGCACAGCACCTTAACCACTGTGCTGCCGCGGTCCCCAATGTACATAGTAAGGACAGAAATTAATTTTTTATACAAAAATAAATATCGGCTTCTCTGAGATTCGAATATGACTATAGTGTTTCGTGTCGTTTTATTGGTTGGTCTTAGACGAGATGGCTGAGGAAGGGGACATACAGTTCTTCAGTTACCTTCGTACCACTACGAACTGGACCAAACCGAACCTGTGTGAACTTAATTAAATGCATTTTATGTTTATGGTTCCGTGCATCGCTTATCTATATTAATAATTGTCCAACGAGATGTAACACAAAGCACTCTCTTTATTATTCTGCTAGTTCATTCTACATGTTACGGGTGTCAACTAAACCATAATCAGGAGTACACAAAACTGTAACTACAACCTCCGGTACTGGTCATATATTTGTGCAGCTACCTCCCTCCAACGTGGCCAAGCTAGCTTGGCCACGTTGGAGGCACAATATGACCAGTACAGGAGGCTGTAGTTACAGTTTTGTATACTCCCGATTATGGGTGTGGTTGACACCCGAAACATGTAGAATGAACTTGCAGAATAATAAATAGACTGCTTTGTATTGCATCTCGTTGGACAATTATATATATATATATATATATGTATATATATATATATATATCAATTTAATGCTTTTGTTGCATATAAAAGCCCCGAAGTCGAGAGATAGGTGCACGAAAGTCTTGAAACACGTACGTCGAACGTGTGAGGGCGATGGAAACTGCATATTTGAGAGCGGACGAAATTAAGACAAGCAGGTAATATTTTGTCGATGAACCAAGGATGTTACTGACTACCGTCAAGGATGATCATATTGATGTAAATGACATGGAAAGAAGACCAGATGAACGTTACAGAAGGCCTGCAATAACTACTAGTACCCGCACAATATGAACCAACAGGATGCACTATTTAATTCAATTTATTTCAATAGTTAACATTTATATGTTTCGAGCAGTCTTACTGCTCACCGTCAGGGGCTATTACTCTGTATACACGAAGGGAAGTCAGAAAGTTAAGGTTCCCTATTTTATTGCCACCAAGTAACTTCGCGTAGTGAGATGCCTGTTTATTCACTTAAATTTCAGACATTGGTTGCTAGATGGTAGCACTTTCGTAGCTCAAGCTCCACAATTTTCCTGGATGACGCAGTTCCGCTTTGGGTACTGTACTGTGTGCGTAGACACAAGAAGATGTGCGATCAGTTATTCAGTTTATGTGGGCAAAAGGGACAGTTCCAATTGAAATTCATCGTGAAATTCAAGCAGTTTATGGCTCAAATGTGATGACCGTGCAGCATGTGCGAAAATGTTGTGTGGAATTTAGTGGCTGTCGTTTGAGTGTGACAAATGAACAAAGGAGCAGGCATCCCTCCACATCAGCAGATCTTGTCCCTGCAACTGAGGAGACTGTGCGTGCTAATCGCCCAGTGTTGTTTTGTACAACAAATTCTGTATACACAGAGTAATACCTCCTGATAATGAGCAGCAAGGCTGTTCGAAACATGTAGAGGTTAATTATTGAAATAAATTGAAAGTAAATAGTGCATCCTGTTGGCTGTTGTTGTAGGGATATATCACGATTCACGGTCAACAAAACATTAAACTACTAGTACATTTGCTCCGTCAATCTTTATTTCAACTTTGAAGCGAAGATGTAATGCCTCGACAATAAACAGTACAGTGTAATTATACAATACTGGATATTTTCATTTGTTCACGTAATCCGTCATCTCATAGTGCCGTTAAGTAAAAGAGAGACTTGTTTCAAAATTCTGAGCTATTACCTGTTAATCTAGGCCTAGACCTTACGTAGTCTGTTTCTGACACTTTGCAACACTGTTGCTATACTGTTGTCTGTTTTTTCCTATGGTCCGAGAAGCAGTACCGACTTACTGGAAATCAGTTAGTAATTGGCGTAACAAGACTTTTTAACAAAGAGAGATCAGTTGTTGTGCCATGCATACTGCCTCTTCTTTACAGCCGACTATGTGGCGAGACTTAAGTTCATCTACGAAGTAACGAATGTTTTTACGCGAATGTTGGACGCTTTCTATTAGACAGTGCCTTTGGAACCTATTCTCAGTCTTCTATGTTCTTTCTTTAACTCTAATTTTTCAGTTTCAGGGCGTAGAATTATTAAGAATTTTGAGATGGGAAGAAAGTGTAAAATAGTGATTGTGGCCTGGTTTGAGGGACTGCAGCGGGTATTCTTGAAAGACAGTTTAAAAAAAGGATACCGTCAGCAAAGACGTGTTTCCGGTCAAAATTCTAACTGAGGGAAGTCCCGAATAGAAATCAGGAGTGCCAATCTCAGCACAGCAACAGATATCGTCGAGTGATGAGATGGCCACCAGGAGCGAACGTACCTGCAAATGTCTTCCTTCAGTGTCAGCTTCTTGAGAAGGTCCATGTTTTCTTCCAGAAGTTTGTAACTGGATTCAGTTCGCACAGAGTCGGTCCGCTGTACCACCGCAGAACTTTCGCGTTCACTGTCGCTGTAACATGGTGCGAGATTTCACCCTCTTCTCTCTTATTACGGAATCAAAATGAATCATCACATATGTTGCATGAGCTACGAGTTAAACACGGATATTATAGTCAATTTTTGACAAAACACTTTTGACTCTGTTCTTCCATCTCCTTCATGGTCTTCCAAGAGGTGACCTTCCATGGGGTTCACCACACAACTTCTGCTTACATTTCTTGTTTCCCTATCATAGTAACTTTACTACTCAACATAACGTCTTACTTATAAAGCTGTGGATATTCTCCGCGCTCAACATCTCCGTCCTTCTCTGGCGGGAATCCGTTAGGAGTCAAAATTTTGTTCTTTGTTTTGTGTTCAAATGTGGGTCTCATTTCCAATCTTCTTTCGATATCATTGTCGTCAGCAGCGTCATGTGTAACGTACGACACGGTGACAAAATCTCCTTTTTATACAATGTATCGATTTTTAGTAACCTGTCTTTTGACACAGCGTAATGAACAGTGAACCTAGATGGATCAGTCGGTGAAGTGTTGGATTACAGGGCAGGTGACCGGAGTTTCTTACCCGCCCAGCGATCGGAATTCATAATTTTCAAGTGAGACATACACGTTGTGTTCAATAATCAATAGAATATATATATATATTATTTCACAGTCTAACACAACTTTTTATTTAATAATTACAATTAAAAGACAAATCATTTATAACAGCTACATGTTACGGCTCCTCTTATAGCGCCATCTTCAGGCTGAGCCCTAAAACGTGTTGCATCGTATATACATTTAACAATGCTTTATAGAGTACTTGTAATTACTTAATAAAAAGTTGTGTTAGGCTGTGAAATTTTATATATATATATTTATTTATTCTATTGATTGGAATTCATCGTCGTCACCAGGATACAGCAGACTGTAGGGTCCACCCAGGCTGCTATACCAATGCCTTCCAACCTCTTTACCCTGGAGCACCAGTCTCACGAACAAAATGTTCATTTATACCACAAGATACTGAAAATATTAGTCACCTACGTTGTGCAATTTGCTAGTTGAGCTTTATATATACTTATTGTTTCTAATTTTATTTAAATCTATTTAAGGCAATTTATTGATTAGACTAACATCTTCAAAACTGAATAAGGAAAATATGACAATTCCCAAATAATGGCTCGTATCACTTGAAGACCCTTCGCCTACCAATGGTACGCGTACCACTGGTTGAAAAACACTGTTCTGTACATTTTTCGCCGATGGAGAAAAAATGGTCGAAGTGTAAATCTGATTACTTATTTCCAACAGATACATTGGTTTAAAATTTTGAGTTCCATACATGGCGGAGAATTCTCCTCCATTTCAACAACTTCTCTGTTCCCAAGCTGGAACGAATTATAATTCTACGATGAGAACCATTCAGCGAACTGCGTGTAGATCCGTTTCGCCTTACAATAACCTATAATTTATTTGAAGCACAAATCAATCTTCACTATTCTTGCAATAAAACTAACGAAAAGCACTAATTTCTCAAATTTATTTTTGGAATAGGACTCTACATGTTTCGGACAGTAACTTTGTTCATCATCAGGAATCTAGTACTGTACACACAGTAATAGGTATAGGTCATACAGGTTATGCTGACTGCTTGCTAGCGGGATCCGCTAGCAAGCAGTCAGCATAACCTCTATGACCTATACTTATTGCTGTGTGTACAATACTAGACTCTTGATGATGGACGAAGATACTGTCCGAAACATGTAGAGTCCTATTCCAAAAATAAATTTGAGAAATTAGTACTTCTCGTTGGTTTTTTATAAGAATATATCACGATGCACGGCCCTCAGAATACCAGTCTTCACTACTTTTTCCAAACAATGCACATCGTCGTCAAATTGGTAGACTACACTACACTACACTACACTACACTGCTCTACACTACACTACACTACACTACAGTACTTGATATTTCTATGTTTTTTATAACACTTTTCACGAAATAAAAAGAAGACGCGTTAGAGAAAGTATATCGTTACTGTTACGTATCATATATTTTCAGCTGATTACTGCTGTCAGCATTACAATTTTATCTGCAGTGTACGGAAATCAGGGTTAGTAAGTGATTTAAAATCTGAAGGGACACGCGTGGAAAGTCTGAACACCGGAACTTAAAGTCAATTTGTTTTTGTCCGTGCCATGTTTACAGCTGCATTCATTCTTAACCTTGACACTAGGCCAGCTTCACCTCCGTCGCGTTATCTGGGCTGTTTATTGTTTTTAAAGTAGCTATCTTTGTAGACTGTAATACGATTATAACCATGAATTCATAGAATTCTATTTCGGTTATTTTTAAAAACTTCTTAGATTTTGCACGAATTCATAGAATTCTATTTCGGTTATTTTTATAAACTTCTTAGTTTTACGTGAATTCATAGAATTCTATTTCGGTTATTTTTATAAACTTCTTAGTTTTTACGTGAATTCATAGAATTCTATTTCGGTTATTTTTCTAAACTTCTTAGCTTTTACATGAATTCATAGAATTCTATTTCGGTTATATTTCTAAACTTCTTAGTTTTTACATGAATTCATAGAATTCTATTTCGGTTATTTTTTCTAAACTTCTTAGTTTTACGTGAATTCATAGAATTCTGTTTCGGTTATTTTTCTATACTTCTTAGTTTTTATATGAATTCATAGAATTCTATTTCGGTTATTTTTATAAACTTCTTAGTTTTTACATGAATTCATAGAATTCCATTTCGGTTATTTTTCTAAACTTCTTAGGAAAAACCTAACTTCCCATCAGCACGTTGCTTCAGGCGTTTCTTACAATTACTCGTATTGTGACCACATGAGCATAGTAACCTGCCGCTGGAATCTATGAGGCGTGTGACTTCTTCAGGAGCGTAGCAGTATACTGGTGTCTGGCTCTGCACCACAGGGGTCACTGGTAGAGGAGCTGCAGTTTCCTCAATGACGTCCTCCACATCAACGATAACGGCTGCTGGTTCGTCGTCTTCTGGGCCGTTGCTCGTCCTTAGATGTGGTTCAGAAACGGCTCGTGAATCTAAAAACACCAAAGAATTTAATCTTCTATAATAATATAACGAAGCAAAGCAAAGCAAAGCAATCCATGTACAGGTCCTGAGGGTTCCAGGAGTTTGAGGCACATGAAGGCAGTTAGGTCAGCCCTACGCATCGGCAGCCTTCACTCCCCAGACAACATTTCTGGTACTCCTGAGTCGACCCCGGGGCACAGTGCGGCTGGAAGGAATAAGTGAATGAAGAGTTCCAATGACATCAACGGGAATCGAATCCGAGATCTTTCCGGCTTGTAGCGCAACGCCTGAACCAACTGCGTCATCGCGTGCTCCCGTATAGATAATATTGTATTCTGTAATGTGACGCCGTGAAGTCTGGTGAAAATTTGCCGCCGTTTCTCCGAAAGGCTATTTAAATGAGAAGGGCAGAAGAAATTAATTTAGTGGAAACTGCTGGTCGATATTTATTCCACAGATGCGGTTTTTTTTTCAAATTATTTGTCTTAACTGGGCCGTGTTATAACTCCGACTGTTACAGTCCAGTTCCCTTGGTTTGAAACTTGCCGGGTGAGTAAAGGGAAAAGACGACGGAAAAGGGAGGGTCGGGGAAAGAGGCTAGTACCTGTTTATGGCACTAGATGTCAGTGAAAAATACCCGTCCCAAATACATCAACTGCAAGAAAATTAGTGGCTGGTACAGTCACTTTAAACTAAGTGATAAATGTTTTTGCAAAGACAGTAGTTGCTGAGTCATTTACTCTCGCGAGGCGAATACCCAACCTATCCTGCCCGCATTTCTTAAATGCCTTCCAAGTCTCTGGTAACCAGAACTGAACAATAGTAGTCGCCCTTTCACCGCGAATGCCAAAGTTCCTTTCCATGTGCAATTTGCGATGGACAAAGTGGCACTGGGACAGTTTCTGCCCGAGTATGTAGTGTTCCTCTGTCAGTATGTAGTGTTCCTCTGTCAGTAATATTCTGCTAATGCCCCATACTGTCTAATCGTAGAAATCTACAGTGTCGTTCAATAACGCACTGAAGAAGTACATATTCTTAGTATGGCAATATATGTGCGTGGCACAACGGGGATGACGCACATAAAGTACATATTCTGACTAACAGCTCCATGGACCAGGGCCCTTACTGATAATCTAACAGTTGCTCAGATTGTCCAAGAACGCCATATCTGTCATGGAAAAAGATAATCTATTACCATACGTAAAATAGACCGTAGACCGGCATAGCGTAGTCATTATAGCGACTCGCTACCGCCTGGCCGGTCCGGGGATCGAATCTCGATGGGGGCAAGATTTTTCGTACCCGTCCAGACTGGTCCTGGAGCCCATCCAGCCTCCTTTACAGAGGGTACTGGCTCTCTTTCCCCGGGGGTAAAGCGGCCGTAGCGTGGCGCTGGCAACCCAACCATAACTAGCGCCGGGGATAAAGAAAGAGTACAGCTATATTTCTTCTCCCCTCTGGGCCTTTTGCCTGTTCTAGGGTGAATTTTAAAACTGACAACATCCCACAAATAGACCTTGACCTCAGCTGTATGACTCTATTCCATATCCTTACACCAGATTTATTTAATGCTCATTGTAATATAGCACTTTCATACACATTTAGTCTCCCAAGTGTTCCCCTCCCCACAAGCTCCTCGACTTAGTTAAGTGATAACTGAAGAATAAAAACCAACTAGATGCCACTTATTATTTTATTATACTTGTTATAGGCTCTACTACGCCCATCATCAGGAGCTGGAGACTATAATGTTGATTACCACATTGGTCATGTCGTTCTTGGTTTGCTATAGGTTGGAGGTTAGGTGCGGTTAGGCTGGAGTAGTGTCCGGGCTGCAGGCTAAAGCACGACCAGTCGTGCTTTAGTTATCACAATGATGCACGGTCCATTAAACATCAAATTAGTTAAGTCAGTTCAGTTTCTTCACCACTTACGAATAGCTTTCACTGTTCCTAAGTTTTAAACAAACCTTCTAGGGCTGTCGCTTCCGTCTGTTCTAATACCTCGACGTCATTGAGGGACAGACTGGATGTCCCGACGTTCGTCACTCCGGTTCCGAGGTTCGTGACGCTACTTGCAGACTTGGAACGCGACAACAGACCGCCTTCCGGATCGTCCGAACCACCTGCAAGTTGTGAGCGTGAAGTTCGTAAAGATGGCTGCTAACCTCTACAGCTTAAAGCTCTGTGTCACAAGTGGTGTTTATCTAAGCATATTAAATAGGATAAGTGGCGTTATATCGAACTGTAGACCAGAATCCTTACGGTTAGTATGTTTACTTTTAAAGGTCTGTGTATGCCTTCTGCTCTAATACTGTATAATGAGTTGATACTGAACGGTTCCTTATTTGCAAGCACAGGAGCCGCGTATAATTGATAGTAAATTAAACTCTTTCTTTACATGCAATATAGGTTATTGGATTTTCTTGACCGATCCTGCAAACTGGATACTTAAAACATTCGGAAACAAACTGTTTTGTGACAGTGTCCTATAGGAGACATATATATATATATATATATATATATATTACAATTTTTAAAATATTTATACTGATGTCATCATATAAGAAAATTTGGATTATTTCTGTTTGAAGACGTGATGCAGGTTGCAGTTCGTTCAAAAATTATGAGTACTGTTTTCAGCCTCACTCATATACGTGTTAACAGTGAGTTGTGTTCCCCCCCCCCCTCCCTCATGGAGCGACCGTGGGCTCTTACCATGACTGGAGACAATCCCGTTACCAACTGGTCTGTATCCAGGATCCAGAAGTGCGAACGTGGATTCCTCCGGTCCGATTCCTCTGGCTTTCTCCCATTCGTAAAGCCGTCTTGTAAACTTCTCAGAGATACCGTGGAATCTGAAGAAACCTGTAGACGTTTGTATGAGGACTTCCTGCTCCCTTTGACCTGACCCCATAGCGCGTCTCATCTTCTCCAGTCTGGCGAAGTAATAGTAATTTGTAAGATAAGAAAATTGAAACTTGCTAACTTTATTCCTGCGAGCTGTCAGATGTCAAATCTTAGTCTGTGATCTCCCACTGAGACAGACTAGGGCATTTCGTTTATGCTGTAATGAATTTAGGTCTGAAGGCTAAGATGCTGTATTGTGGGCCATTGGACACCATTTGGGAGCCCCATTGTGGTATTTGGAGGTACAGAGGGAGAACAGATGCAACAGAAAAAGAGAGTGGGGCCTTAAGACGCGAAAGGGTCAGATAGAAGCTGCTCCATGGTCTGGGTGTGAGGTTAAATATGAACTGTACATTACATATTAATATCATATTTCGCAACTAATCTGCTAGTAGACAAATCAATAATAATCAATTATTATTAGTATCAAAGAAGTAGACTTTTTTTACCAGATACTCGCGTAACATGTATGTATGTATGTATATATGTGTAATATATATAT
>Ga0123354_10003690_pt1 | contig 21280 bp, 10 predicted proteins | sample TergutLab28metaG_2_FD_97872 | JGI IMG/M metagenome (GOLD analysis project Ga0123354, IMG submission 97872) | Labiotermes labralis P4 segment gut microbial communities from Petit-Saut dam, French Guiana - Lab288 P4 | ecosystem: Host-associated > Arthropoda: Insects > Digestive system > Gut ... | reverse complement strand
CCCCCAACCCTCCGGCCGGGGCGGCCCGGAATTCGAATTCGGGCAAAGGCAAGCACCTTTTTCTCTCCCAAAACCCCCCGCCCGGTTTTTTGGCCAACCCCCCCCCCCCCCCCCCCCAATCAATGGGTACCGGGGCTCTTACCCGGTGGGAAAAAGGTCGAAGCGTTAAGTTAAAACTCACCTCCATGTAGTGTCGGGGTAAAGAATGAGCGGAGCTGTAAGTCTACACCCCCTATACGCCTTCAAGCGTGGACAGGGAAAGCTTTACTTTACTGGCATTGGGAGGGTGCAGAAATAGCGACTGGCTAGACTACAGGATACACCACACAGAAAACACGGTCAAATCCCAACAAGAGGAAGAGAATTTTCTCTACTGCCAAACGCTGAGACAGTCTCTGCAGTCCACCCAGCCTCCTACATGCAAGTTACCAGGGAATCTGTCCACCGACTAAAGCGGTTGGGACTTGAAGTTATCACTCGTCTCCTATTTACTGCAGAGGTGAATGACGCTCGGAGTTACAATCTTGCCTACTCTTATGTTATGCCATCACAAATACACTTTCTCTTAGTGTAGAATGCTGTCCCATTGGTCGCACGGTCTAAGGCATAGGTCAGCGACCGCTCGCTCGCTGGAATTGTGGGTTCAAACCCCGCCGGGTTTATGTATGTCTGTATTTTGTGAGTGTTGTGTGTTGTCAGGTAGAGGTCTCTGCGTAGGGTTGATCAATGGTCCAGGGAAGTCCTACAGACTGTGGTGCGTCGTCGTGTGTGATCTAGAAACTACAGGAATGAGGAGGCCATAGCTCGCACTGGGCCGCAGTGCCAAAAAGAAAGAAAAAAATACTGTAGAATAAGAAGATTTATATAGCACAAAGAACCGGTGGATGGCGGATGTGGTCTGAAGAAATGCGCTTCTAGAAGTACATGTTATTTTCTTCAACATTCTTCAAATCTCACAATTCTACGAGGCGATATCTTATGTTGGATTTAATGTTGACAAATATTCAGGCATCACAGCGTTGATTTTCAGTCACATAACTGACTAAAAAAAAGGGCGAAACCTTTTACGTAGAATTTAAAAAGTTACAGACCAGAAGAAACATATTCCAAATTGCCCACTCTGACGGAAACAGATGGCGAGTCTGCGCAGTGATTTATTAGTAACTGCTGTAGGTCTGCATCTCATGTATGCGATGATAAGAACGACACAATTAATTGAATAAACTTTATTTTTTCAAACAAAACACCACGTGGCTATATCACTATCTCAGCGGAACTGAATTTTACCAGAAAGAGCCAGTCGACTGGTCTCGGAAAGCTTCGCCTTGTACAGAATACGAAGTTCCACTGCCGTGCTAACAGGCATCAACTGGAACCTGTCTTCAGCCGAGCCCACGAGATCCCATACCATTTGTTGAAAACCAATTTTGATATTGCGCTTGTTTCCTACTTCCTGGAGCCTGAATTTTATAAATTTTGGGGCCCTCTTTATGAAAAAGAATAAAAATTACGAATACAAAATCAGAAAAGAAAGTTTATACTTACTTAGGGCCCCTCCCAGGGCCTTGGAAAGGGCCCATGCAAGTGAGGGACCCTAAAGCTTAAGCTTCATTAGTTCCACTGTTAATCCGCTCCTGGACCTTCTGATTTTCCCACCTAAATTCAGTAAACCCTCTGCAGTTTCACATATAATACTTGCGTGCCACATGAACTGTCCATATGTCCGTAAATATCTGGTGAGTAGCGCAAACGTACCGAGTCCAATCACTGTGCTCCGACTAACTTTACATAATCACTTTCAGACGGTACAAATATATATTTCTTTTATTTCCGATATATCTGTTGTATTTATATTTTTACGGTATACTGTAAATATTACTGATTTACAAACAAATGTACTGCCTGCATATGGTTGTTACAACCGAAAACTGCAACAAAAATATCGGAAATACAATACGTGTGCAGTTTTACCGAACGAAGGGGTGGGTATGCATATTTTATTACAGCACAATGAGATGCCTCAGCTAAATATTTACACCTACAGGTTGTGCATATAGCCGGGGAAAACAAATCCTGGAAAAGCGATCGCCCAGGCGATTAGATACTGTAGAGTGGTGTCTAATATTCTCATTAAAATTACTGTAGATTTCCCTAAAATAAATATGAAGCACGGGATAACAGTTTCAAAGATCACTACAAAATTCTAGGAGTTTGTTTAATACGACACTCCTCGCGCCTAGAATTGGGTGGCGACTCCTAAATTTGCATATGGCAAATGTATTTCAAAACCAGGAGCTTTAAGAATGTAATAAACTACACACAATTCGGTAGATCGTCGGAACAGGGCAGTTAGAATCGAAATATTAAGCAAGAATATCAAAATAGGATGACAAAAACCTACAGTTGTGCTGAATGAAAGTGTTTATGTCAAAGAACAAAAATAATGACATATTAACTATGTAATATTTCTCCATTCTCTACTTCCTTCGTTACCCATATGTTCTATACGAATATTTTCCTAAGCCACTCCTGGCCATTTGGGATTTGTGGTGGACAATACAACAACGGGGCAGGTTTCTGTCCTTGTACTCCCATGTGGCCCTGTCAGTATCATTCCACCACTGCTCCATAAGCATATTTCTTTCGTCTTGTACAATCACTGCAGGAGATTGGCAAATTCCAATGTCGTTAAAAAACCACTTTCCTCCCTCTTATTCTCAGCATCTTCGGACAATGAGTAAGTTATGTTCAATCGTGGGGAGAAGAAAAAACTTCCACACAAAATAACACGTACATATTTTCACAAAATATAAGATAAAAGCCAGACAAAACAGATTTTAAGGCGGAACTTAATGAGATATTTTCCTAAAAGTCCTGTGAAAAGCAAGAGTTTTAGTGGAATTCATTGCTCAAGGAGAAGTACGAGAACAGAGAAAAGGCCTAGAGAGAAAAGATAGACTCCTGTGAAAGACGTTAGAATCAATCAGATACTGGGTTTATTTAATGTACCATATATTCAACACACCTGTATCTCACTGCCTTAATTGTTAATTATAATGAACATCTTATTAACGTTTTTTACACATCTGCATTCAATGCAATTATTTCCTCCTATTTATACTATACTTAAGAAACAATAACAGATCGCGGTCTCTCAAACGTTGTGCTTCATTTTAGAACAAATTAGCTATAGTTTTAGCATGGAGAAAAAAACATGCACGTGAAGAGTTGGCAAGTGACATAAAATACGCCCCTCGACCTTTTTTCCAGTAAAATTTGCCTACACAAACGTTTAATTCCTGAAAATTATGCGACACAGAATGGCTGAAAATGACATACTGAACAACACATGCATTACATACAGTACTTACAAGCATAATGTAACACATCCAATGGAAATTAAAAGTAAAAGTGAAAATAAGGGTAGAAAAGCAACGAATACTCTCATTAAAACGACATTTATTCTATTTTCGCTCCCCTGTAGGCACTATCTGCTTGCTAGGTTCTTCAGAGCATTTGGGACCACAGTCCTACTATCGACCCCATATTACAGACAATGAGTACTTCAAGTTCCGATAATTTGCCAACATAGCTCCCTTTAGTTATTTCATTTTATTCACATTTCTGACTATAAAAAGGAGTACAACAATGCACTGGGTATTCTAGAGTAATGTTTCTCAACCTTTGTGAGACCGCGACCCCGTAAATTTTTTTTTCGTAAGGCGAGGGCCCGGTCCCTACAAATTTACTCGTAAATACTTTTCCATTTTTTTTTTAAGTTCATAAATTAAACTAACATAAGTATTAATAATTCATTCTGGCATAATCATAAAGAGTATTGATACACTTATGTATACGGCGTGGCATGTTAAATATAAAATTACATTTAAATTAGTTATAAATCACTGGACTAATGAAATCTTGCACCATATTGTAGTTTCCTCAGGCCAACATCTGGGTCTGAGTTTTTCGACACATTCACGAATATTTTTCTCCTCAGTAAATTTCCACTATAAAACATTTATTCATGAAAATTGCTTAGAAAACTAAAATGACAAATTCCAGGAGACCCTCTCGCGGCTCGGTATAATTGATGCCAGAGCCCGATACCGGGGCGCGGCCCGGAGGTTGAGAAACACTGTAGACTGCACAGTACTCTGACTCTCGACATGATAAGCTGTCAGACTTTTCTAAGAAACTCTTGAGACAGTAACATGCCGGCCCATGACAAGCTAGGACTGAAGCTACGCCTACCTTGCAGCTGGTGTGTCCATGGTGATGCAGTCGTTCCAGAGGGAGCGTGGTGCGCCGACTCCTAGTTCGGTTCGCCGCCGCCTGGCTGTTGCTGCTGCGCAGCTGCTACCGCCGCTGCAGCAGCCGCAGCTTTCTGTGCCTGCGCCTGTTTTTCCTGTTCGTTTAGCTCCTTGATCGCCTGAATTTCTTTCTTGAGTTTCATCCGTCGGTTTTGGAACCAAATTTTGATCTGCCGCTCTGTGAGGCATAACGCGTGCGCCATCTCGATACGTCGTCGCCTCGTGAGGTAGTGGTTTGTGTGGAATTCCTTTTCCAGCTCCAATGTCTGGTACCGAGTGTATGTCTGGCGACCTCTCCGGCGCAGACCATTGGCTCCTACAACAAAAAACATACAGAACGAACACATTAGCGGGTCTGTATTACTGGTAGGCGGGACAATCGGTAAAGGCCCTAAGCGTGAATTCACAAAAGAAATTCCAAGAGCAGAATCTAAGGGTAAGAACAGGAGGCTTCTATTGTAGCTTTAAAAGAACAAACTTTAGGTGTATTATTTTGGTGCCAACATGGGGGCAAAGTTATCCTTCAAAAGCCAAAATTTCCTAAGATGGTCAAGAACTTCCTTCAAGAGCTGGAAGGTTTCCCGAAGATCAGTGAAAGGGGCAACCATGAATGGTGTAACTTATGAAGGAATAGCCGAGTTCATATACTTGGGTACGCTAATCAGTAATGATAAGAGCGTGAAAAAAGAAATACAAAGCCGTATTTTAGCCGGCAGTAGAACTTATTTTGCCGCTATAAGTCTCTTCAGGAGTCGACATTTATCCAGAGCTACTAAAATTATATTATGTTAGACACTAATAACACCGCTAGTGTCGTATGGAGCGGAAGCTTGGACGTTGACGAAGAAAGAAGAACAAGCTCTGCTAATTTTTGAAAGGAAAATATTTAGAATAATATAGGGTACTAAATATGAACTAGGGGAACGGAAAAGTCGGAAGAATCGAGAACTAGAAGAGATGAACAAAGGAGAAAATATAGTAAAATGGGTAAAAGGGCAAAGGATAAGTTGGTTAGGTCGCCTAGAGAGAATGGAGGAGGATAGGATGCCAAAAAAATATCTTCACTCAAGAACTGGAAGGGCCGAGAAGAAGGGGTAGACCTAGGAAAAGATGGAAAGAGGAAGTAGAAGGAGATCTTCAAAATGCTGGGAGTTGGTGGCAGATAGGAAAAAATGGAAGGACATTGTTCGACAGGCCAAAGCCCACAGTGGGCTGTAGCGTCAATGGAAGAAGAAGGAGTCAAGAACTTCATTCATTTTCTCAAACCCGAAGGTTTAATGCGGGTACGCTATAAGTAGACGAATGCAGTCGACACGCTTCCAATTTACTTAAGGTTACGTATTTTAAATTGTACTGCCATCTACGTCTCGTTTTTCTTAGTGGTCTCCTTCATTCGGGATTTACAACTTAAAGCCTGAAACAATCTTCCGCTTCCCCATGCGTGCCACATACACCATCCTTCGCACCCTCCTTTATTTCACCACCCCAGTAAACAAAGCGACTCAAATATGTGAAATCAAAATATTCACACTTCTAATAAATTTGATTGACGAAATATCTATGTACCACGCAGATCAAACGAGAACATAACGAATACCGCGGTTTTTTTAAGTTTTTTAATTATTCCGAATTAGTTTTCAAAGAATGAGTACGAACTTCTGAACTTTATATTATTTCGACACACACTGTGTTCCTAATGCATTTTATCACGTATCCAATTTGCAGTGAATTATAAAGACAAGAATGCTCTTATAGTGATTCAAAATTGACCCTCGGTCTTCTGAAATGTACATTTCTCTTACAGGCAATTACGAGTTTACACATTTAGTATGCAATAAAATGCGACAATATTTTACCAAGATTGTTTATGTCATGGTAGATACGATTATTAGTATGGATACAGACTGGTTTGCATGAACTGAAGTTAGACTAGTTTATATGGGGGTACTGATAAGTCCTTAGTCCGACCAGGAAGGAAACAGGCTAATGTTTCTGTCAGAATGACGTGTATTTCCTTCGGCGTCTTGCCTTGCAGGAAAAGAAACTTGATGACGGCTCTCGTCTCGATTTTGTTGAAATCGCGCGCGTCCCTGACAACCTTCCGAGCTTGTTTCCTTCCTGGTCGAGCTAATGACTTATCAGCACCCCGGTATAAACATGACTTTTAAATAATATTAGTTTATTTCCACAACCCGATCCAGATATTTTGATGCTTACGCAAATTTGCGAAAAGCGACTATTAGCTTCGTCATGTCTGTTTGCCTGTTTGTCTGTCCATCCGCATTTAACAATTCCACTCCCACTGCACGGATTTTTATGAAAATTTATATATGAGTATCTTTTTAAAATCGGTCAAGAAAACTGTAGATTCATTAATATCAACAAAGAAAAACATGTACTTTACTTGAAAACTAAAATACATTTTTAATCATAACTCGCTCAATACTTCTTTGAATTAAAAATGTTTCGGACAAACAATCAAAACACATGTTTTGTGTTCAATTCCTTTTTTTTTTTCGAAAATCATACCGTTTATGAGATAATGTGGAGAAATATTGTAGCGGCGGACAGACCACAGAAGACAATATGGCGCATGAGCATTGCACGCTGTATACCTAAGGCTACACGCACTCAGAATATGTGATATTTATTGCTTTTCCACTACAACAATCGTTGTACGAACGCGCCTCAATGTTACATTGTCCGTACATTGCCTGTCTTGTTATAGTTTGTCAAGAGCTGGAATGTTTGTTTTATGAACCGGAGTTTTGTTACGTACTCTAAGCCTGGATAACTTCCAATTCTGGCATCGAAATCTCCACAGGATACGGAGCGGACTCCAGTCGGAACAAACTGGCAGGTGGTCCTTCTAAACATCTAATTTATTATCCTACCCAACATTATGTATGAGGTACCCAAATTTATAACCTAACGGATTTACGTCTCTCATTTCTGTAAACTTTGCTATTTTTGACTTTCTAATTTCAGACTCTTTGCCAAACATATCTACTGACAAATGTTAACAATAAAGGAAGGCCGTTGGTAAACATAATAAAATAAAGAGAATTAAGATAAATTACGTAAAAACGCCACACAAAAATTTCGATTTTTAAAAACAACGTCCTAGATTTCGGTGTTGCATTTGAAATGGGCCCTGTGTGAACCTAAGCTATATTAAACAGCACTGCAGTTCAATAGCCTTCCATGCAGCAGAACAAAATAGGCGAACATAGTTCTAATAGCTAACGGGATAGCTTAATTTGCATTATTAATACATTTCAAAATTATCATTATATTATGTGCTTGTCAATGATATATCATTGTTATGCTTCTACGCAATGCACAGATTACGAAGTGTAAATTAATAGTACATAGATTTTTTGAAACTCTTACAGCCACCTCAAAATTCGAGGCGCCAGAATTGTCACATGCAGTACGCTTCAAGATGAGGACTCAAAAAAGTACTGGGTGCCCAGTTAAAAAATGTAGTCGCCAAGACAAACTGGTGCTTGGAATTTCTACATGGTGCTCGCTACACACTCGTACCTTGTGTCCATAGTTTACATGGCGTGCATGGTGTGCACAGTCTACACACACACACGTAGTGTGCACACTAGTTTCAATATTTCCAGCAAGTTCCGCGTAATCATGCGAAATGAAATGCATATAATCCTGCTGTATTTACTCATTTCTTCTCTGTTCTCAAAGACATCTGTCACCCCGTTAAACGCGTTTCAGGTATCTATTGACCCCGTTCGGCCAGCTACGATCAAACATAATACAATATTACTTGAACAGAGAATCGCATAACAGTGCTGACACGTGAAGCTTCTGTCATGTCGTAGATATCTGTACTACATTAAGAGCTGCAGTTATTTTCTTTTTTAAACGACACCCCGTCGCTAGAAAACACGAGCACAACGGATCAGGCCTATACGTACATCAGAAGATCCGCTCAATTTCTGCTCCCACTCTTCTATTATGCATATCCCCGATAGCCTTATTACATGCATGCAGTCTATATATTATAATGAAAGTATTATCAGAATAGCACTGTCATATAAAACACACAATATCCCGCCTTTTGTCAAGTTAGGCTTGTCCTGAGCATAGCCAGAACTTGTTTCAGTATAATCCTAGCCAGTTTCAAACGCCATTACAGTCCTCACCTTCTGATTGGTTAAACGAGTTTTTAAAATCTTCGGACGGGTTCTTAAGAAAGTGTAAGGCGATGAGGGAGGAGAGAAAGAAACAAGTAGAGAGATGAGAAAAGAAGAAGAAGTAGTGGAGGGTCGGAGCATGTACACAAGGCCGGTGTCTACCCACAGGTAAGAACTGGTCACGCGGGTACACATCCCCACAAAAGTTTGGTACAGGAGCAGCGGCTAAAGATAAACAGTAAAAGGTCCCAACACAATTTCAATCTGCATCGTCCCTAAAAAAATGCAGAAGAATGAAGCTTAACATTCGTACTGTCCCGATTCTACGGATTTACATTGAAACGAACTACACAGTAGCAGTCTACTGCCAGATATGCATTCCAGTGAATTCAGTGACATTTTATCTCAGGTTTGTAACACTGTAGTATGAACGGATGTTAACGACTCTGTTGCCATAATTAAGGTATGGCTTATGAAATTGGAAAGACCGACTGACAAACCTCAATACTTGATTTTGGTGAAACACATTTTATATTACAAACAATTTAACGTTATTCATTTAAAGATAAGAGAAAGTTAAATTAATTACAATTAAAAGCTTTCATCTTATAAAGCGAGAGATAAGTTCTGTAACATATATATTGATAAATATACACAAATTCCTCATGGGGTTACTAATGGATATTTACTCGACCAGCGGCCTGAACTGGTGTGTTTATTACTTGGAAAAGAAACATAAATGAAATTTAATTTAAGACATATTTTGAAGTTTCAAACGAGTTAATTAAATAAATTAAACCAAAAAACGTATCTTCAATAGAGTGAAAAAAGTCAGGCCAAATAATAAACAAGGAATTCGGAGCATAAATCGAGCCTACTTCTCTAATTCATAGATTTCTACTCCTAAGTATTTATTAGAGTTTCTTTAAGTTGGTTTATTTGTGTAAATATATTTGTAATTTATAACAAATTTTGTAGAGACAGAATAGTTTTGTCGTCATCATGTTTGAAATTGTGGACTTATATAGAGTGTTTACATCCAATATACATGTATTAGAGAAGTGTTTCTCAACCGCCGGGCCGCAGCCCGGTACCGCGCCCTGGCATCAATTATACCGGGCCGCGAGAGGTTCTCCTTGAATTTGACATCTAATTTTCTAAGCAATTTTCATTAATAAAATGTTTTATAGTGGAAATATTCTGAGGAGAAAAATATTCGTGAATGTGTCGAAAAACTCAGACCCAGATGTCGGCCAGAGGAAACTGCAATATGCTACAAGATTTCATTAGTCCAGTGATTGATAACTAATTTAAATGTAATTTTATATTTGTTAACACGCCACACCGTATACATAAGTGTGTTAATACTCTTTATGATTATGCCAGAATTAATTTTAAATACGTTATTTTAATGTATGAACTTAAAAAATGGAAAGATATTTGCGAGTAAATTTTTTGGGACCGGGCCCTCGTTATATAAAAAAGAATTTACGGATCCGCGGTCTCACAAAGGTTGAGAAACACTGGATTAGAGTCCTTCCTCAGCTAGTGAAGCAATCCCCCGAATTGTATGGAACTCATAAGGTCATTGCAATGTCCACAACTGTCCGCAGACTCTCCCAGTCATGAAACAGATCAATCCAGTCAACGCACAACCCCTTGCAATCTAACCTTCGCATGTCTAACCTCAGTGGTTGATATTTTGTCACCATTAAATCTAAAAATAAAGAAATATTTGCATTAAATATTTCAAAAGTATTACTTTCAAGCTATTTTCTGCAATATAAAAATTACCATTTCTTGAAGTGAAAGTTAGTGGCACTAACGCTGTGTCGCCTCATCAACTGTAGGAAACCAGGGCGTAGGGATAAAGTTATTATTCTTGTTTGGGGAAACCTTCGTCACTTCCTTCAAAATTTGAAACGAGACGGCCACTTCGCACAAAATACACAACAGAGCTACCATATTACGTAAACATACGTTCCAGTCAGCCTGGTAAAAAGAAAGCTTATTTCTAGGGGCTAATTTAAGAATTCAAATTTTCGGATGGATGACTGAATAGATAAAAAAAAATAGAAGTCGGGTTAACGTGAGACAAAAGAGCATAAAATCTGACGTTACCCTAGATCATCACACACACACACACACACACAAAACCACACATACACACTTTCTTCAGAGCCCTTGCATGCCTGCCTGCTGGCAGCACCGACGATGCTTTATACCACAAGCTGTAAACACAGTCTAGTGCTCCTGAATATGGGCGAAATTATCACCCGAGACATGTTGAGCTGATTGAAATTATTAATAAAATTATTATTGTTGCATCTAGTTGGCTGTTTATATTATAGTTTTATACTTTCTTGGAACTCCAAATTTGGAAGGTTCTTCACGTGTTAAAATAGTTTGCATATTTTTGTTCCTATTGGCTCCCTTCATAATAGAAGTATATGGTGATTACCGAGTAGGGCGTTTCTTGCAAGTCACACTTAAGTACAGTCCAAGCTAGGAGGTTGTAGTAGTCACAGGATGAGTAGTTAATACATAGTGATTTGATGGCAAGTGGCTGCTTGGCAGGGACACAGCATGAATTTATGTAACTTGCAGGAAATCATTTCAGGTTTGTAAACATTCTGTATGCACGATACGTGAACGTGTGAAACAGGATACTAACACTGAATAGGTCCTTTTAAGACGTAAATTATACGAGTTATTTCACGGTAGCTGTGATAATATGATCAATCCAGGGAGCATGGCGAAAATTCCATAATGGGAAACTTCATGATTTGCACTCATCAGACATTACTGATGTGATCAAATCACTGTGGTAAGGAATGAGGGTAATTTTAAAAGAATAAGGAAAGGATAAACCTGCAGGAAAGAGACCGCCTGAAGTCGTAGACGTAGAAGAGTAATATTAAAATGAATCTTAAAGACATATGATTTTATGGCATAGACTGACTCGTCGGGCTCAAAACAGGGACAAGAAACGGGTTATTACAAAAACAGTACAAAGTTTTGGACGCCCATAAAATGCGGGGATTTTCTTTATTGTGTTAGGAAGCAGGCTGTTCGCTTCTCGAGGATTCTGCTCCATTGGGTTAGTTGGTTGGTTGGTTAGCCACAAGCATTTTACATGAAAATACCTTTCTTTATGATTTTATCAAGAAAGAATTTGCGGAAGTGTCCACTTCCAAATCAACTAACAGAACCGAGCGTATAATATTACTCTAGGTTACATCTGCACAGTTATTCCGCAAATTCTCTTAAGCCATAATCTTTCAATTTTAATACAAGCAACCTTCTAAGTGGTTTAAGAATACAATCGAATCCGTTTATAACGACATTATTATATGCCCCCACCTCGTCTACTGCGTCAGTTAATCTGTTGTACCAATTATTCTCAATGTTAGTCAAACATACACTTTGGAGCCAAAATATTATCCACAACATCTCTTAAATTTCCGTACCTTTTTCACTGAACTAACGAGGTGATCACTGAAATTAACGCTTGTTTCATACACTTTAGTTGTGCTTCAATATATCCAGAATTCACGACCGGGAATCCTGCGTGTTGCTACACAAGTAGTCGAAGATGATTGCTTTCTACATTCATTATTTCTCAACTATGCGTGTTTCAAGGACATATATTCACCAGTCATAATTTTTTTCTCCCCACTCTTCTCTACATCTATAAAACGATAATAAAAACAAAGAAATTATTGCTGCCTTAACAGCACCCGAGAGTCGTCTTCATTTTTAGACTCAAAGACGTGACAAAAATTGTAAACTTCTTGCTAAACTAACTAATCTCGAGAAATTATGACCTTGCACTTCTAGTACAAGGCAAGAGGAATGATCTGTTTTATTATTACAACATTGTATTCCAGAACACTAAATCATCAGGCTTGATACTTCTGACACCCAGAAGGCGAAGATAATGTACATATGCCATCTTAGTGCGTAAAGAACTGTGTTCAGAGACGCAAAATTTGTAATTCAGCACTTTTATACCTTCAGTTAAGAGAAGTTAGTCTTCTACCTCAGTACACCGTGTAGCATTAACAATTCGTTCTGACGTTTCGACCGAAGTGCTGCCTTCATATTCCGAGTGTCTAAGTTAAGTTCAAGTGGATGCTGATGCTTCAATACCCACCTGAACTGAACGTATGCCTTACATTTACTGCCCTTATGTACACAAGGAAAACCAGGGCATATTTTTCATGCATGGCGTACCTTGTTTTAAAAAAAAGTCCCGTTCAATTAGAACTGCATTTATGGATTATATGTTTTGTAATAAACTGAGAGATGTAAATGTTTTATTGCGGCTAAAGTATCTGCATTGGTTGCGACTTTGTTATTACACTAAAAATTACGTCATTCGAGCATTCAGTTGGTGTTCGCTGCCAACCCTGTAATGAATCTTTAAAAGCTGTCAGTAGCGTATTGGCCTCATTGACTTTGCTGAGTTGTGGTTTCACACATTACATTAGTCCGTGCCAGAGTGATACCAGGCTACTGCAGTGCACCTATTCCTTAAATAGGCCTATATACCAATTTAAATCATCCTGCTCTCTCTTTTCTAGCCATACATATAATAATACTGCAGTAGCATTACAGTAATTTATCGCCTATCAAATAATTTCTTAATTTTTCATTCTATTTCCCCCTAGAGTTCAATAAGTGTTGTGCCTTATCGAATTTACTTTCATATATGCATCCGATTTTTAGTTATTTACCCATATTTTTTTAATCTATCACATTTGTATAATCTCATACTTTACTACAATCTAAATTCTCGTTTAAAATAATTTACGGAAGTAAAAACCGTTCTCTCCAATTTTTACTTTCTCAACATTTTGAAAATAGATGCCTGACTTCCTCAAACACAAGAAGCACTGCCCACCCTTTAGTCTCCTCCTTATTCCTCCTAACTTCACGGTCCTGCTTTTATGAATCGAACTATTTGTCTTTCAGTAAGACATATATACATATATATATATATATATATATATATCGAGGAGCTAAATGATTTGTATTCCTCACCCAATATTGTGCGGGTGATAAAATCGAGAAGAATGAGATGGGCTGGGCATGTGGCGCGTATAGGTGAGGTGAGGGGGGTGTATAGGGTCTTGGTGGGGAAACCGGAGGGAAAGAGACCAATGGGGAAACCTAGGCGTAGATGGGTGGATAATATTAAGGTTAAATGTCTCTCATGATGGTGTGTTACGATAAACATTATATGGCTAAACTTTTGGACAGTGTCCACCTTCTGTAAACGCCACATTCGGAAGATGGTCAGCTCGAGTCCTAATTAACGGGGTGGGGGAGTTGCGGAAGCGTTTTATTAGAAACAATCATAGATGGCCAATATCCAAAATAATAGGCATGTTTAAAAATACAAGCTTTGAATACAACAGTCGTTACTAATGCGTCTCATTTATATGATCAACACCAAAGCATCACATTTCCATTTAACGCCATTTCAAGATTTACGCAGGAAGTTTAATTGGTAGCAGTGCCAGCTCCCTTTTGGCAAGGAACTCCCAAACCAAACCCCAAAAATGAAACCACCATTTCTTATCAACTTTCTGCTTTCTTTTGCACACAGTTGCAGAAGTAGGATGACAAATCACTTTAATGCAGTCCCTCTCTTTTCTACAGCCTTCCCCCCTTTATAGTAGCACCCTCTTGTCTCTCGCAAAACCGCTCCCCCGCCCCTAGTAAAAACATTATTCAAGTTAGTTCCTCCCTTTATCCTTATAAGGTGAGTGCAATAAGTTTCCTTGAAACTAAGTATGTAATATATTGCGTAGGACGCGGAACGCTTACTGTTTCCGCATGTGTTTGAATTACGTCAATTTATTTATAGCTTAAGTTTGCTACAGGACTTCTTGCTTACCTTCTAAGTCGAGACCAGAGGCAGGGAACAGAATATAGCCTATACTGATTCACCAGTTAAGTTAGGAACTATTTGGGTTAACAAAAGAAACTATCTGAAATTTTATTTTATTTTGCGTGGGGGAGGTCACTCTTCACGTGACATCAACGACCGCTGAACATAATCTAGTTGAAAGCTGTCGCCGTTAAAATTTCCTGTTGTTTATTACTATTAGACAATGCCATTTCAAAAGATTGTCTTTACAGTCTTGCGGCATTACTTTACTTCTTTCTCCTAAAAGGTGGCCTACAGGATTTTTTTTACTGTAAACTAATTACTGACGAAGCAAGTCAGTTGCATGAATATTTGACAGTACGGAATGGACTAGAACGATTGTGGAACGAAGAGGTCGTGATCTCATTTGAAAGCTACGAAATTATCAGCCAGGGTCGTAGGTACCCCAGCTAAGATTCGAAGTGGAACATCCAAAATACAAGTCACAAGTGCTACTGCTTGAGTCAACTTGTATGGCAAGACAACAAAGTACAAGAATAGAAAAAAATAAGAAAATTACAATCAGACGAAATCATGGCACAACGCACAAGTCTTAAATATAACCACTTTGGGATGCTGCATGTCGGTGTACGAAAATACGAAATACAGATAAAACCCCGCAGCAGGATCTGTGCAGTTGAGGGCGTCTACAGCCCGAACACACGTATCATCGGTCTGAAACCTACTCGTGCACAAAGATCAGCGGTTCCCTTGCGTATGTATGTGTCTGTCTCTTTAAGCAGAGGCCTTGTAAAGGGTCGATCACCCGCCGAAGGAAACCTACTGAATGTCTATAAAAAGGATAGGATTACGTAACCACAGAAAACGGGAAGGCCCGAGGCTCCTTGTTCTGTACTAGCCATACAAAAGTATATGAAGTTAAATTAAATGCGTGCATTAGGACAGGCATGACACATAAATAAATGTGTCTAAACCAGCTTACAAGAAGCACCACGCATAGTACGTCTGAACCAGTTCTTAAGTATGAAAGTGGCACAAGATACTGAGATCAAGACAATAAAGAGGCAGCACACATGAAATTTCTGAGGGCGGCAGACCTAAACTGATAAGAGAGAAAGAAATTGAATTCGAGGTGGACGTATCCACACACCAGTGGGGTAAGATTAAAGATTGTCAAAGTAGATAAATGTAAAACGTATCAATAATATCTCTATGTACGAATATTTTCACTGTAAACTCCATTCTATAAACTTGGAAAGACTCACGGACAAAGCGAAGGGATTCTGTTGCACTTCCTGTGGGATATGACGCCGAAATTAGAGGATAATCGGTTTCGGGTGCTATGAGTTCTCTGTTCTTTAGGCGCTTGACGTTGAAGGCACAACATACATTCGAAATGTCGGGCGCCATATGCCAGAAGGATTGATTCCTCCGCCACACCGCAGTGATGACCAAAAATTCGTGCTTATCTGTTTCATACTAGTAATTTGTCGTCTAGACCCAAACGTTGTTTGGGAAGAGTATGTTCACTCTTCACATTTATTTTGTTGCTGCAAGTTTGTATAAAATATCTGTTTAGTTCGGGGATATGAACCAACTCTAACTAAGGAACGTTTATGAAATTCAATAAGCTGCTACTAAGACAATGACATTCACAATAAACAAAGAAGAAGAAGAAGATGCACGAATTAGTCTAAAGACTGCCAAAAATTATTGAATTTTGTACTCAGGCGAGAACAAATACTTCTTTTCCAAATGTTGAGTAGGTATAAGGAAAGAATAAAATAAACGTGACAAACGAATAAGAAAATATAAAGCCGGAACGCAGACACAATCTATAAAGTTGCGTTATTTGAGGCAGATTTATTTCCGTCATATGGAATGTTTTGCTCGACGAGAGAGGAGCAATGTAGCTTCGAGAAGTGAAACAGGCCTGCAATATACGAGAAGAAATTCATAATGCTAAAATTCAATCCGACGTTCAACGAAAGAGAAGACACAAAAACCCCATGACGCGTGAGTATAAAGGAATTGTGAAGAGAAGCTCACCGATGAAAACAGTAATTGGATATTATAAATCTTTCAGTGCCTTCCTTCCAAACATTGCCCGCTCTAGTGCAGAGACAGAAGCCAATCAAGGGAATTGTCTCGATGCAGTCAGAGAAGGCAACTGAACATGGGCTGGAGAAAAAGATAAAGACGACTGACGCCACTGAAAAGTAGCTGCTCTTACTGTTATTTGCGAGGGTTTGAATTCGTTACCGCAAAACTATTTTCTTATAAACTATTTTCCTATTTAATTGAATGAGAATGCAAACAGTAAACAGAGAGGAAATGTGGTTTACTGTATTCGGACATACACGGTTACTGGAACACGTGCAAGGGTACAGAGTGATTAAGAAAAGATTATAACTTGTGTATAGTGATTTAAATGACAAGACAGTTGGTGATATTGACGGAATGTTACAGAATGGACAGAGCTGTATCAGTCCGCAGTAACGAAACGAAACAAATTCTGGCGCCAGCTGCCTGCATAAATTTATCATTATTCGGATCACCCTGTACGTAACATTTTATTTACTATGAGTTCTGTATACATAACGGGGATCTTTCATGTTTGTTATGACCGTCGGCGTGTTTCACCTCAAGATTCGGGGATTGGTTTATTTGGAACTACGCGTGTACCTTGGACGTTACAACAGTTGTAATTTTGCTCCGTCTTAGATCTAATTTAAACACGTTACATCAATGAACAAAGTTCGGGCGCCAGAACGTCATGGTGAGAAATTTTTTTACGTTGACGCGTAATATTCTATGGGTCCTCGGTATGGAACCTGCTGTGTGTCACCCCTCTGGCCCCTAGAATTGTGATGTTGCTTCCAATTTTTTTGAAAAATTAGTGCATTCCAGCTTCACATAAAATTCAAACAGATCGCTACTTATTTTACCAAAAATAAAGCCATACTAGATACAAAAGAAATGGCTGTTATAACAGCAATTTTAAATGTTGCAATATGCTTATTGGGCAAAATATATGTATGTGTGTGTGTGTGTGTGTGTGTGTGTGGGTGGGTGTAATTTTTTAACTGCACGGTAAGTTTGAAATTCATAAGTATTTGCAAAAGCAAACTCAATTGGATAAAAACTTAGCTTCTTTTCTGTTGTCCAAAATCATAATTGCATATTTCGGTAATAAATGACTGAGCGAACATGAAGTTTTCCTGCACGTACTAAGGGGACGTAATGTTTTTCTGTGCTAACACCAATTACATTACTTATTAGAATTTAAATTCCACGTAGTATGAACAATTATACACATAGAACTCAAAGGAAGAATGAAGTTGTCTTTCAAGCAAACGGAATTCGTCCCTTTTCCACTTCCACATCTGTCAGCAACGAATGAATATAAAAGTATATAAGCAACATAAAATGCATAAGACAGCATTTCTGAACTGAAATCAACCTACAAATCTCGTTTTTTCTTCTTAATTTTTTTCACCAGGAATGAATAAAACGAATGCACACAATCCGTAGCTTAAATATGAACATTTACCGTTTTATCTATCTTTGAATGTTCTAATTATTAATAAGATATCTGTCAGATTCTTTAACATATCTTGTCGGTCAACTACGCTTTTCCTTTTAAACAGCAGACAAATCACGTCCTTCGGTCAACAAACTTCGCTATGAATGTTTAAGCAGAGAGTATTCAAGATACATGAACCGTGTTATTTATATTCTACTTACATAAACTACAAGAAAATTAAACATTAATAATAAAAATAATCTCTGTAACTACAGCACATTGACGTCCCTTAAGAAATCCCCAATAAAAATTCATATTGATTCTTTCCTCCTTTTTGATCCCACATTCTCCGGTTTTCACCGAAAAACTTATTTTAAAAGATTTAAATAAAGAGGGTAAAGAAGGTATAAGAAAAACGAAGAAGAGTCTAACATCCTCTGAAGCGGAAAGGGAAAACGAAAAGATACAACAAAAAATAAAATAAAAAAGGAAATATATAAGTTAAGATAGAAGAAAGGAATAAGAGATATCACAGACAATTTGAAGTCTTCCACTTCAGAGCTTATCTGTCTTCTTCCTACTTTCCTACCTACCTCTTCCATTCCCTTTCATACTTTATTTTTTCCCCCTTTCCCAATCTTCTATTTCACAAAAAAAAAACCGTTCTGATACGTGACATAAAACATACAACACGCACAGCAACCTAACAAGAAAGAAAGACAGAAAGATGCGTGTAAACAAAGACGTAAGTCTCCTGTATACGGAGAAGTCCCTTGGAAGGCTAGAATGTCTGAGAAACGAAAATAATGCCAAGGACAGAAGAAAAATTTCCAATATCAAAGATGTGTGCTTGGGAATCCAGTGACCCATATGATTCGATATGAACCAAAAGTAATATGGTTGGTTTACGAGGAAAGAAAATGTATGGAAAGAGCTGTGTCTGTCCATTCTTATACAGCACCTAACTTACTTCGAAAAAAGACAGCAATAATGAAGGGACAAATTAAGAAGAATCTCAGAACCGCAGATTTGCGAAAAAAGTAATAAAAAGTCTGTCATCTACGGAAGAATTCAGTTTATTTTGAATTTGTAAAGGCACAGAGGCTTGATTTGTAGGTAAACTTTGTAGAAAAGCACTCGCGACTGGGACACATCGCAAAACTTTGGAAAATTATATTTAGTTGCTCGTTACGGCCTGGAAGACGGAGATTCGATTCGTGTTCTGTGTACATTTCACGTTCTTGGGCCCCGCACCCGGGGGCCCACAACCTAGAATTGAATGAATACTTGCGGCATAAAAAATGACAAATTATTTTCTAGAGCCTGTTATTTTAAATGCAACACATTTCATTGCTTCACCTCCTACAAATATCACTGGCATCGTCCTTCATAGCAGGGCAATCTTTCCTTTATACCTGTTACTGATTACAATTGGACCAAACATAACGGTAGTAATGTGGAAGCCCTCATACAGTGAGAAGTCCCTGGGCTGAGAAGAGAGCCAAGAACAAGTTATACCAATTAATATTTCAGTAACTCCACCAGGGAGGTCTAAAGACTCCTTAATCCTGTGATATTTACTGTTTTACTTTATCATAAAATTGGCCACGCTAATCTATTTATAAATAGTAGGGGCAGAATAAACATACTGGTACTTCCAGAAGCGAACAATTGGTATTGGGCATGTCACGGTTAGATCCTATTCTGAAAGCCAACGAATCGCATATACAAGGATGTTCTTTTCTGTTTTATAATGGCATTCTGATGCAACGACGCGCCATAATAATTCCTGAAAACCGAAATACATGTGGCATACCTTCTGGGTAGTTATCTGATGACTGCTTCAGGTAAGCTGCACCCTTAAATACATTGCCTTTGTGATTCCATAAAACAGACTTTCTGTTCCACCCTTGCACTGTTCTTTCAAAACTACGGTGGGACACAGAGGGTAGACTGAAGATGACATGATGAATTAAACCTAGGATGTAGGATACGCCACGAATAAGGTGTAGTGTTAGGGCAGAGTGGTACACTGCAAGAAAGGAAAAGTTAAAAAAAAAAAACTGCTTGAATAGATCTGAACCGTAATCTGACAGGCGTGCCATTTATAACACGCCAAAAAATTTAAAAAGTTGGTACAGCATGACACCATGATGTATTTACCTCACTTTCATGAAAAATAGTAGGTAACTTTAAAAATATTACTGACTGTACAGATCCAAAAGGCGCGTGTTATGTATTCCGATAAGACTCTCTGTTGCCTAAGTACATAAATAATACGAAAAGGAGAAAATGTTTAGGTAGATTAACGTAAGGTTAGGAACATTTACATAAACCGAACAAAACACGGTTGCTTCCGATGAAGTTCATAATAGCTGCTTTTCTAACTCTCGGTGTTCGTTGTGCTGTATAAACTTTCACATCGAGAATATTAGAAAATGAACGTCTCCTACATTTTCTTTACAATTTCAGGTCCTAATTACGATCAGAAACAATTCACCGCTTACGTGAATAAGTTTCGGTGCTGTACAGGTAGTAGACGTTACGCAAACGACACTTGTTTAGTCTCATGGAACACCGAGTGCATTTGTTTAGTAGCAAACACATCGGAATGTCTTCCATAAAACAAACTCTACTGTGAGAATTACATGAAACAAATACGAGAAGGTTACTCTTAAATACATTGTTCTAGCACAATGCACAGTTCATTAACAATATAGGCATTGTGAGTATTTTACTACTGTCCTCTAAACATGCGTGATTACTGGCTTCACCAGCGAAGTAGACGAGAACTGCTTTCTTCTGGGTTATTATGCAGCGTGTGGTGGAAATTCCTTACGACGTTGCGGGACAACTTATCAGTTGTTGATGGGACCGACAGGTTGCCCCGGAACATAGGTAAGGAATTACTACTACTCGCCGCGTCATAACACATAAGAACGACGTTCTCCTCTAAACATTTGAGAAATCCACAATTGACCTGGAATCTCAAGATGTGTCCTGTGTATTCTTAAACCAAGAACTCTTAAAGAAATTGAAAAATGTATTTATACCTTCGACCAATACAGATATGTATCCTGTGAACACAAAACTCTACATTCATCTCATCCCTGTGTAGCGCTGATATTTGTACGTGTAGTTAACAGGCGGTATATGTAGATATTTACAAGCCCACAAACATACGTCGCATGCCAAAATTCTTTTAAAGATCGTTCATCACATGCTAAATATAAAGATGCGTATTCAGACAGTGACTGCATGTTCATACATAAGCTATTGCTACAGGGATGGAGGGTTGGGGGGGGGGGTGCCGCAGTATGAAACACAAACACCTATGTTAGTACTTTACATTTAAATAGTATGTAACACAAATAATTATGTT
>Ga0123354_10003689_pt1 | contig 21282 bp, 13 predicted proteins | sample TergutLab28metaG_2_FD_97872 | JGI IMG/M metagenome (GOLD analysis project Ga0123354, IMG submission 97872) | Labiotermes labralis P4 segment gut microbial communities from Petit-Saut dam, French Guiana - Lab288 P4 | ecosystem: Host-associated > Arthropoda: Insects > Digestive system > Gut ... | reverse complement strand
TGTCGGTTTGGGCGGCAGATCGAAATGGTTCGGGTAAGCAGATAGATTGGCATTTTACCACAAAACAAGCAAGAGGTAAACTAAAACATCTATATCCTAACTTATAATGCGGTCAAAGCAGTAGTCTTAACGATTTCCTTGCTTTCATGAGCCAACCATAGCTGTTATTTATTGTTCGATTAATACTCTACAATAGCGGTGTCATAACAACTAGTGTTTTTGTTGGTGGACTAACCATCCAAGGCGCCGAGTATTTTGTCTCTGATTTGTGCTCTGGTTTGCTGGTGTGTCTTTGTTAAAAATGCTTAAAAGTAACCAAACGTGTATAATTTTAGTCATAAAATTTCCTATAGTCAACTGGACTTTTGTATGCGAGTTTACTTGTAAGCAAAACAATTTTGATGCTAAGTTGCTTGTCTATGTGGTATGCAGTTGGCGTTTTTTCTGCTGATGAAGCGTTGAGTAAAGCGGTTGCTTGGGATACTTTTTTATGCGCCTAATGAGTTGGATTAATAGGCATCTGTACGAGCAGGTGGAAAATAAAATTTTAAAGGGCTTATTTATAATGAAGACTGTACTGAAAACCTGCTTTACCTGTCTGGGGAGAGCTCGATTTCTAAGCCCTAAGGCTCAGTTTTCACCGCCAAATCCCTGTCCGTCTATGCGCTCTATTGTGTTTTGTAATGCAGAAAGTGGACTTTGGATCACCCATGCTGTTGTTTTTTGAAATAACCTCTATAGTGTTGTTGTCTGTTCTGCTTTTTTGGACAGTATACAACGGGTCCATTATTTATGTGGGTATAAAAAACAAGCGGAAAGTCAAAACTGCCCCTGACTCAAGTTGCGCAGTTGAGGAACTTCCAACTTTTTCAATAATTGTTCCCACTAAAAATGAGGAATCCGTAATTCAGCGTTGTCTAATTGGCATCCTAAGTATTGATTATCCTAAAGATAAATTACAGGTGATCGTAGTTGATGGCAACTCTGTGGATAACACCTATAGTGTATGTGACAAAGTTAGACAACAATACCCCGATAGCATAAGAATTATTCGCGAGCAAATAACCACTGGAAAACCCGCGGCCCTCAACTTGGCCTTGACCTATGCCACAGGTGATATAGTGTGTGTTTTTGACGCTGATAGTCTACCTGAAAAAAATGTCCTCTCCAAAGTCGCCTCATATTTTAACGATAAACAACTCACCGCCCTCCAAGGTATGACAACCTCGATTAACGAAAAAAGCAACATACTCACACGAGTTATCTCCTCAGAAGAAAAAGCTTGGTTCCAAATGCTTATGAGCGGTCGAGAAAAAATGCGTCTGTTTGTCCCTCTAACAGGGAGTTGCCAATTCATCAGACGTACTGCACTAACTGAAATGGGCGGCTGGGATGAAAACTCACTCACCGAAGATGTTGAATTAGCTGTTCGGCTTGTAGAGAAAAATCACCATATCAAATATGCCCCCGATGTCTGCTCAGGACAAGAAACTCCCTCAACACTTAGAAGCCTTGCCAAGCAGAGAGTTCGATGGTACCGTGGATACATGGAAACTGCCCTAAAATATGGTCGTCTTCTTGACAGTATTAACAAACGAACCGTAGATGCCGAAATTTCTCTTGCAGGACCCTTTATGATGGTGGTCTCACTGTTAAGCTACATCAACTGGGCATTGGTTGCTGTATTTTTCTCTCAGAGCACGCCCATCTTAAACTTCACTGGGTTAGTTATTGCTTTGACAGCGGTTTCATTGGTCACTATTGGCATTGGTCTAACTGCATCAGAGAAACCTATCAAACTTAAAAACATCCTCTGGATACCTTTTGTCTACATTTACTGGCTGGTTCAGATGTTTATTGCAGGCTGGGCATTTCTAAAACTGGTGTTTAGAAGCAAAAGAGACTGGACCAAAACTGCAAAAACCGGTGTAGCCGCTCCAAGAGATCCTTCAAAAAAAGGGTTTTTTTCCTAAATACTCCCCTGACAAACGTATCTACGTTTTTGCCTCAAAAACAACTTCTTTTAGCATACTTCCTGTTTGGTAGCCTTCTAAATCAAGGGTGACATACAAAAATCCCAGATGTTTGAGTGCTTGGGTCGCCTTCTCTAACACGGTTGCATCAAAGAAATGGTGTTGTTCTTGTGTTGCAACTTCTATACGTGCCAAGTTGTTATGGTCTCTGACCCGCAGTTGTTGTATGGGTACTATAGTTTTGATGGCTTGTTCTGCTTGGTTGATACGGTAGAGTTTTTCTGCGGTTATGGGTTGGTTGAAGGGTATGCGTGTTGCTAGACACGATAGTGCGGGTTTATCGTGGTTGCTTAACCCCATGGTTTTGGCGGTTTGGCGGATTTCTGTTTTGGTGAATTGACATGCTGTCCAGGGGCTATAGACGTCTTGGGTTTCCTGTACTGCCTGATAGCCTGGCCGGTGGCCCTGTAGGTCGCTGTGGTTTGTTCCCTCAAACACCGCTCTAAATCCTTGTGAGTGTGCGAAGGTGAGGATTTTTTGGAGGAGTTCTTTTTTGCAGTAGTAGCAGCGATTGGGCGGATTTTTTTGAAAGTCGGGGTTTTTGAGTTCCTCGGTTTGGATGATGTGGAGTGGTATGCCGATATCTTGAGCGGCTTTTTGGGCGTCTTTGAGTTCTTCAGGGGGGTAGGTGGCAGTTTGGGCTATGACGGCTATGGTTTTTTCTGCTAAAACTTGGTGGGCAAGTGCAGCTAGGGTGGTGCTGTCAACGCCTCCTGAGAAGGCGATAACTGCGCCGTTTTTGCCTTTGGTTGCTATGTATTTTTTGAGCTTCTCTATTTTTTGGCTGTCGAGTTGTTGCTTCATCTAATCGCCTTATTAGGAGTGGTTTGCGATTTTTTTCTGGGTTTGGGTGAGTGCTAACTCTGCGAGTTCTCGCAGGGGTTGTTTAGTTTTTTCTGCTAGGTGTTTTAGGTCTTGGTATTCGGGTTTTATGCGGATGATTTTACCTTGAGCATTTTTGGAGATTTTAACTTTGATGGTTTCTTTGTTGCCCAAAACTGTTAGATCAATCGCGATTACTTCGCGGCTGGTGAGGTGGCGTTGGCAGTAGTGGATTCTTACTCCTAGGGTGCCGGTTTCTGCTATGAGTAGCTCTGAGAGATGGGTGGTGTCTTTTTTATCAGCGATGACTTTGATTAGATGTCCGGGGCGGTTCTTTTTGGTGACTGTTGGAATTACACTAACATCTTTGGCGCCTTCGTTGAGTAGTTTTTCTATGGTGTAGCCTATGATTTCTCCTGACACATCATCGAGGTTAGTTTCTAAAACTGCAATTTCACCTTGTACTATCTCTTGATCAACAACAGTGGCATCAGCAACAGTGGTGCCTAGGGTGAGTCTTAGAGGCGTTGGTATTGTTGTTGGTGTGTGGTGGGCGTATTCTTTGGTGCCGGTGCCATAGCCTGTTTTTAGGGGTGTTAGTGCGGGGTAGAAGCGGATGGGTTTAGCTTCTAGATTTACCAGAAGTGCAACTCCTGTGGGTGTGGCTAATTCCTGTTCGATGGGTCCGCCGTGGAGGGGAAAATTTTTGGACTGCAAAATTGATAGCACAGCGGGTGCAGGAACTGGCACGGTGCCATGTGAGAACTCTACAATTCCTCCGCCCACTGCGACTGGGGTGGCATAGATTTGGATCTCAAAAAGTGAGAGGTCATCGAGTGCTACTGCACAGCCTAAAATTTCTGCGGCGGTATCTACCAGTGCCACCTCATGGAGATGGGTGTGGTCAGGGTTGGTTTTGTGAAGTTGCGCTTCTGCGTTGATAAGGGTACAAATAACTTTGGAGGCGAATTCTTGGGCTTTTATTGACATATCGATGTTTTTTGCGGCGGTTTCTATGATGTTGATGAGTTCTTTGCCGTGTTGTTTTTCTGTGGTGGTGGAGGTGACATTGATTTGGGCGGCGCGAAATTGACCCCGCATGACCTCGTTTAGGGTTATATCGATATGATGATAGCCATATGCCGGGTTTTCCAGCGTTTTTATTGCGTTGATGACACGTTTAGGGGTGGCTCCTAAATCTAGTAGAGCTCCTAGGAGCATATCTCCTGCAATGCCTGATGTTGAGGAGTCGATAACTAGAATTTTTCTTTTTTCACTTATCATAATCCCAAAAGCCCTGGTTTACCAAGCAGGCATAACAGATATATGATTTGTGGTTTTTTAGGTATTTGTTGTTCTATGCAATCGCTAAAAGATATCCTAGATAGGGTTTCTCGCGGAGAGCTTTCATCTGTTGAAGCTGAGAAAATGCTTCGGTTGTTTGCTGTGGATGAGTTGGGTTGTTTAGCAAAACTGGATGGTAAGCGTGAGCTGCGTAAAGGGGTTCCTGAGATTATCTTAGCTGAGGGCAAAACTCCTTTGGATGTGGTGCAGATTTGTCGGATGATGTTGGCAAATAATGGGCGTGTTGTTGTTAGCCGGTGTAGTTTGGCGCATTTAGAGGCCCTTAGAGCAATGGATGTTTCTGCTGAGGATTTTTTAGTGACGATTAATGAGACCGCAAAGATGGTGGTGATCAAAAAACGAGGTTGTCTCTCAGGTGATATGGGTGGTCGGGTTGGGATTTTAACGGCTGGAACAAGTGATATAGCTGTTGCAGAAGAGGCCAAATTGGTTGCTCAGGAGATGGGGTGTGTGGTGTTTTCTTGTTATGATGTGGGGGTTGCTGGTATTCATCGTTTGCTTGAACCGCTGAGGTTGCTTATTGAGTCTGATGTGGATGTGGTGGTTGTGGTTGCGGGTCGTGAGGGTGCTTTGGCTTCTGTGGTGGCGGGTCTTGTGGGTGTGCCGGTGATTGGGGTGCCCACTTCTAATAGTTATGGGTTTGGTGAGAAGGGTGTGGGTGCTTTGATGGCGATGCTTCAATCTTGTTCTTTGGGTTTGGCTGTGGTCAATATTGATGGTGGTGTAGCGGGGGGTGCGGTTGCGGCTTTGATTGCAAACCGGATTGCTAGATTTCGCAAATAATTCTTGAAGGTTGCTTGGGTGTAGTTTTGTAGTTTTTGATGGTGGTTATTTGTTGGTGTTTGATGTAGGGTTTGTTTTGGTTGTGGTGTTGTTTGGTATTTAATTGTATGTTGTTACTGTTTTGTTTATTGGTAATACTTATATTTCGGTAATACTTTTTTTGATAATCGTGTTACGTTTGGAGCTTTGAAAACATGCACCTACCCGACGGGCTTGTCTCCCCCATAGTTACCATCATCGGTTTTCTACTAACCATAATCTTTTGGGTAGTCTGCTTCAAAAAAGTCAAACTCTCCGAACAACAAGTTCCCATGATGGGTTTGCTCACCGCCCTATTCTTTGCAGCCATGATGATAAATTTCCCCCTATTGGGCCCAACCACTGCCCACCTCCTAGGCGGAGCCGCCATCGGCCTAATTTTAGGCCCCTTCGCAGGCTTAATTTCAATGTCTATAATCTTGGTTCTACAAGCCCTGCTCTTTGGCGACGGAGGCCTCCTAGTGTTGGGCGTCAATGTTCTAAACATTGGCGTAATCGGCGTCTTTATCCCATGCATAGTCTTTCTAGCCCTAAACAAACTCTTCAAACCCAAACTAGGCTTTGGCCTATTTGGCACAATTTTCATCTCAGCCTTCCTTGGCGACCTCTTAGCCGCCATCGCCGCAGGCACAGCAGTCGGACTATCCCCACTCTCACCCTGGTATGGCCTAAGTATTGCAGTACCTGCCATGGCCCTAAACCACTCAATAATAGGCGCCGCCGAAGGAATCGTTACAGTAATCCTAATTGCAACCCTTCTAAAACTCCGCCCCGATGTGCTAGAGAAAAGCCCCATTTTAAGCAAATTATCTCTGTTCCAAAACAAAACCCAAAACAAGGAACCCCCCCATGTCCAAACATAAAAAACTAAACCAAAAAACCCTTCTCATCGGTTTAGCCATTGCTCTAATCTTGGTTGTACTGGGCGTTTTCTGTTTCTCCTATGCCCTAGAAACTCTTGATCTAAAAGCCGAAGAACTAGGCCTAGAAGCAGAACCAATTTATAACCCACCCTTCCCCGACTATAACCTAATCGGCCTAGATAACCAATGGGGTGCCCTGATAATAGGAGTAGTCTCTATGTTTTTGCTGTTTGTAGTGACCTTTGGCGTTGCGAAATTGCTAAGCAAAAGGAAAAACAAACAATGAAAGCCCCAAAATCCCTACGCGACATCATAGAAGGCGCTGAAACACTAGTCTACATCGAAGACCTAAGCAGCAAAAAAGGCCTAATGCAAACCATAAACCCCCTAGCAAAACTAGTCGCAATATCCGCCATGATTATATCCGCCCTATTTGTAACCAACCCTGCCTATTTGTTAGCCATCTGTACTATACCTGTAATTTTTGCCCTAGCTTCACGCATCCCCCTAAAACAACTCTTCACCCGAACCCTGTGCATCCCCCTATTTATGGCCCTAATCTCCCTACCCACATTATTCTTAACCGCCGGCAACCCCCTCTGGACAACAAACATCGGCAACATAACCCTAACCATAACCACACCAGGTCTCACACAATTCTTCGTATTTACTCTGCGCGTCTGGTTCTGTGTAGCCTCCCTTAGCCTTCTAATCCTCTCAACAGGCTTTGATAAAACCCTAAAACTCCTCGCATCCCTCCACGTTCCCCCCCTAATTATCCAACTCTTCAGCCTAACCTACCGCTACTTCTTTGTCTCCATCCACGAAGCCCAAAGCATCCTAATTGCCAAAGAAGCCCGAACCTACATAAACAAACAGACCCTAAACATCCAATCCCTAAAAGACCTAGGACACATCCTCTCCTCACTCTTTATCCGCACATACGAACGATCCGAACGTGTTTACTTAGCCATGAAAGCCCGAGGATTTGACATCAGCAAAACCAACAAACCCCCAATACAAACCCTCCGTGCACGCGATGTCATATTTGCGGCATCAATAATAGTTGCGTTCACCTATCTTGCCCTGCTGTGAGCTCTATGGCGGACTCCATTGTTTCCCTAAACGATGTCAAATTTAATTACCCTGCAGGAGTTGCCGCCCTAAAAGGCGTATCTTTTGAGGTTGCACAAGGCGAACGCATAGCGTTGCTTGGCCCAAACGGCTCAGGCAAATCCACCCTGATTCTACTCATCGCCGGTTTGCTGATGCCCAATTCCGGCGACCTCCAAGTTTTTGGCGAAAAAACAACCTCCAAAGACTTCCAAAAACTGCGTAGCCGTATAGGCATTGTCTTTCAAGACCCCGACGACCAACTCTTCACCCCCAGCGTAATCGAAGACGTCGAATACGGACCCAAAAACCTCAAACTCCCCGACACAGACATCAAAACCCAAAGCACCCAGATGCTAGAAAAGATGGATATTACCCACCTAAGAGACCGACCACCCCACCGATTGAGTTTTGGCGAAAAAAAGAAAGTATCATTGGCAACAGCTTTGGTTCTAAAACCCGAACTCTTAATCCTAGATGAGCCCACCGCAAACCTAGATCTGGTTTCACGCCGCAATCTAATCAATACCCTAAACGAACTCAACCAGACAGGAACAACTATCATAGTCTCCACCCACGATGCTGAAGCCATCCCCGAATTGGCTGACCGTATAGTCGTAATCAGCCACGGCTTAAAACTCGGCGAAGGCAAAACAAGCGACGTACTACAAAATAAAGACATGCTAGAACAATCAGGTTTGGAGCCACCAACCATCGTAAATCTGTTCACTGAACTTAAAAACCAAGGCTTAATCACAAAAGTCCCTCTCACACTTGAAGAAGGCAAAGCAGAACTTAGAAAAATCCTAAAAACCGATTTGTGATGCTAGCCCAAGACACCCACAAATCATTATATGCGCTAAAAAGAACAATATATTTTGCCGGTTGAGGAACACGCTTCACCGCAACATGCAGACTTGATATCTGGACTATTCCAGACTGATTTCTGAGATAATATCAACGAAACAGTTATGGTTAGTGCCAAGCTCAGTCGATGATTGCAGTGGGGTTTAGACTCAATCGGCACTTATCTGCCTTTAATTTGTTTTCGCGTTATTTGGTGTGCTGTTTTTGATGGTAATTTAGGAGGTGTTCATTCTTTTGCCTACAGCAATAATTAGTACTGACAAAGCTATGACACTGCCTATGATGAGTGCTATGACCCCTATTAGGAGTATTATTGTGGTTGTGAGATCTATTGGTTGTGTTTGATTGTTGTTGTTGGTGTCTTCTGGGGTTGTTTCTGTTTGTGGCGGGGGCGATATGGTTGTTGTTGTGCTAGGGGTAGTGGGCGAAGTTGTCTCTGTATTTATGCTAATTGTTTGGATACTCCAGTCGCTTTCTTCATCGGCCACTAAATCATACAAGGGTAGTATTGGACGCCCAGCTAACACATCATATAGGTATCCATGTATTAATTGAACTCTAAAATCCAGCTTGGAACCATCTGGATAATCTCCAGGACCCGATAGAAAAGTATCCTCAGAGTTTGATTGATTAACTACGTTACATAGGGTATAATGGGTAGTTTGGTTGCTTTCTATTTGAAAATCTTTCCATTCTTCGCTAAAACTGCCCTTAACTTGGACTCTATAGTAGGGATTAAGTTCAATGCCGTCTGCATTGGTGCGGGGTGTAAAGGGTCTGTTTTTTATTGTAATTTCTATTGATCGGTTTTCCACATGGTAGCCTTGATTTGTGGTTGTAGTTTTTTCTCCAGTGTATGGATCAACCCATTCTGTTGTAGTTGTCGGTACATCATAGGGATGTGATACAAGTTTTACACTAAATTCGGGGGCCGTCAGTTTATTATTTGCCGCTTGCACAATTGTAGGTTTAGTTGTAACCATAATTAGACCTGATAACACCAGACAGAAGCTGATTATCAATACCAGACTTTTACCTGCTGTACACATAGCTAATATACTGTATGAACGGGTTATATTGTTTTGTATCAATATTTTTCCAGCGCATAAATTAGCTATTTTAAATGTAGCTGATTAGTGCTGATTGGGAACAAGCTAATATTGTAAGAATCCTTAATGGTTTTATGGGTTATCAATCTCGGATAAAGTCATCAAGAAACACAGCTAATAAAAAAACGCGATCTCTGCGGGAAAAAAGCAAAACTAAAAAAGGTTATCCTAGACGACTTGGTGGACAAAACGAGGATGTAAAACCCGTTATTACGCCAGCTGAATTTGTGGAGCTTACGCTTAAGCGTCTGCATACTTTGGGCGCCCAAAAATTTGGTTCTTCACCTTTTAGTGAGCACTTTACTCGTTGGTTAGCCAATGTTGAGGTTGTTTTGGGTGAGTTTGAGGGGTGTTCTTTGGTGTTTGTGGATGAGCTGTTTAGAGTTGAGTGCACAGAAACACTCAATGCTGTGCGCATGCAGCTTGAAGAAAGACGCCGAAAGGAAGTTATTGCTGAGCAGGAAACAAAAAACCTTCAATACTGCCGAGTTGCTCTAAAACAAATCAACATCGACTATGCCATAGCAATAAACGCTCTCAAGACTCAAAAAAACCGTGAAATAAATCGTCTTAGTTGCAGTATTGATCAGCTAAAAAGCGACCAAGATAGAATTATTCGTTTAAAAACAGGTTTTTGGAGGGGGATCTCAAAAAAAGAGCGTGAACAAAAAGAGTTCGCAGTGATGCAAGCCTTAAACGAGGCGCAGGCGGCATTAGAGTTAACGGTGCTTAATTTTAAGGCTCAGCAAAAGGTGCTTCGGGAGCAATTTGATCATAAACGTGAACCCATACAAAAACAGATACAGATCTTCCAAAAGAAAGTACAGGAGGCAGAAACTGATGGCTCCTTAGAGGAGCGATGGTTCGCATGTGAAACTCTTGCCGATATTATAAATGGGGTTATGCAAAGAAAAATCCCTGATACCGTAGATTCAAAAAAATTTGAACCTAAAAACGATCTTGTATAAAGATCTTGATTTACTGTAGTTGCAATATTGTCGATAACTGCAAGTACAAAAACCGTTTAACCTGCTTCTATTTCACGCGTTTGTAGCTGTCGATATTTTCATGCAGTTGCGGTTGTGTTTTATGGCTGTTTACCCGTTTCCTTTTTAGTGTCATCTTACAATAGTCCATCATTTTCCATCTCATCGTAAAATGCTTGTTCCTCCAAGTAGTCTTCTTCTTCTGAATCTTCTTCTATAACTGGCTCTTTTTTTTCTCTGTTAGGCTCTGTATGTGATGCTTTTTTAGGTGTTCTATTATTTTTTTTATAAAATTCAGATTCTTCTCACCTATTTTCTTCACAATCGTGCGGCTGGGTTTTGTTGTTACTCTAAACTGTATGCCGTGTTATATCTGTTTTATTGATATTTGGTATGTTTGTTGTGTGAGTTGATCTGTGTGGGGTGTGTTTGAGGGGTTGCTGGGTGTAATTGGTGTGTGGTGCAACTATTGTGCAACCAGTTGTGTTTTGTATTTTGGATTTGGATGAGCAGTGGGCTGGTGTAAAATGAGGGGTTGTGGTGTGTATATTATGGGCACACATCGTGTTATTATATATGATATATATGTAATTAAAAATAATATATATTAAAAAATAAATTAATATAGTTAATTATATTTCAATTATGTTTAAGCTTTATATGTTTGTTATGTAGTGATTGTCTGTACTTGGGGAAGAGTATGGCTAGTAATTACGATTTATCTCGTAACATCGTCAGTATATTTTTCCTTTTAAAAAAGGACCAGTGAAATAATTGAACTCAAATTTAAAAAAATCAATTACATTATTAATTACACTTAGCATGATGCTAACCCTTATACCATTTTTATCAATCCAAACAGCCAACGCCGACACAACCATATCCATCACAAATTCCCTGTCCGCCACCAACATTCAAGACACCATCCAAAATGCTATAACCAACACATCACCTGGCAACACCCTCACCATAACTGGAAACAAAAACAATGAAAACGCAATAATCACATTAAATATTCACACCGGCATCACAGTGGTATGGAAAGCAACATCTAACGATTTATCATTCAATATCGATGGCGGAGGAATCTTTGAAGTCGCTGAAGACGGCAAGATCGCGGCAACAGATAAAAACGCTATCGAAGCCGAAAATGGCAATGTGCTCGTATCAGGCGGCGAAGTTTCGGTTATTGCGAACCGTTATAGCATAGCTATTTTCGTTAAAAACGGAACTGTTACGGTATCTGGCGGCAAAGTTTCAGCCGTTGGAAACGCACCATCGGCTATCGAAGTCAATACGGGCAACATAACAATATCCGCTGGCGAAATATCGGTAGACACCACAGGGTATTATTCTTATTCTTCTTATGCCGTCAGTATCAACACCTCAGGAACTATAGTTGTAACAGGCGGAAGTGTTTCAGCTATCAGCAACCCGCTTTTTGGTGAACTTAACGAAAACTATGCGATTTATCTGAGTGCTGGTATTGTAGCATATTTACAAGGCGTTTGTAACGGTAAATTTGATTCTTCTGGGAAAGGCATTATCGTTGAGGTGGCCTCACTTTCTATTCCTTCTTCATACGCCGGAACCAACAGCGGGTTGACCCATAAAGACGGCGGAGATATCAACAATGTAAAGTGGGACTTTTCCGGGGTGAACCCTGCCATCAGCTTTAATCGTATGCAATATATTGCCGAATGGAAAGTGCCAGTCACCGAACCACAGAACCCTTCCACGGTCAACTCGGTGAGATTGGCTGAGACCGGGGCGCTCTTTGACACACTAAACGAGGCAATGGCGGCGGCAAAAAATCTCCACTATAATACTTTCACTCTTGAGGTTATCGGCAATGTGGCCGAGACAAGCAGTGTTATTATTGGCTCAGAAAACATAGCTATCGTTGGCGCAGAGGGCGCACACACCTTTGCTTTTACCTCTCCTCCTCCCGCTGTGGGTTTCAAATTTTCTGTGGAGGGCGGAGGTAGCCTTACCTTGGGTGATGGCACGGAAGATAATGTTTTAACGATTTCACATACTGTGAATGTCATAAACGGGAAAATTACTGTCAAAGATGGCGTGATATTAAACGGCGGACTGTTCATGAGCGGACAAGCCGCGACCGGCAGTATCTCCGGTGGAAAATTTCGGGGATATATAGCTCTTGAACTGGATCGCGGGGCTACGATCAGTGAAATCAGCGGCGGTGTGTTTACAGGTGAAATTGATGCAGTTCATTTGTCCGATACTGATAATAAAGCAAATATAATGGGCACAAAGATCGAACTGATTTCTGGGGGTCATTTCTATCAGAGAGATAATCAAACAAAACTCCATGGGCATGCTGTTTTCGTACAAAACTACGCCGAAATAGGCACAATCTCTGGCGGCGAGTTTGATCCTGTCCTTAACTGCGCCTTGGTGTTAATCCGCGGCGGCAAGGTCGGGGAAATCAGCGGCGGTACATTTGAGGCCAACCGTGTCGGTAGCCCGAGTCCGCCCGATACCAGAAACGCTGCGATTCGGGTTGACAACGGCTGGGCGGACGAAGCCTATGACCATACCGCTTTTGATCAAACAGGAATCGGCACCATTTCGGGCGGGAGCATCAAAGGTGCATTTTTTGGCCTGGTGATACTCGCGGATTTTGCTGGGGGCCATAGCTATGTCAATTCTATAACCGGCGGGACCTTTGAAGGCACAGTTGCCGTTCAAGTCGACCGCAACAGCGCCATAGACGAGATTACCGGCGGAACAATAACCGGAAGTCAAGGCATGCTAAATACAGGCACCATCGGAAAGATCAGCGGAAATGTGCAAATAAGCGGCAGTGGCACATATGGTATATATAATTTTTATTCTAACACTCAAATTTACGGTCAAATTGATGAAATCAGCGGAAATGCATCCATCACCGGTAGAGATTACGCTATTATGAACTCCGGAACAATCACGCTGATTTCCGGCGGGACATTTATCGGCGGATCCTCCGCAATTAACTGCGACGGATCTTTCCAAGGGAAACTTTATACAATTTCCAACGGGGTTTTCTGGGGAAGAACTTCTACGACAATCCGGCTGTAATCTGTATTGCAGCTTGAGCCGGGTTTACGTGCCAATATGGGGTTGGGCCGCTACCAATCAGGGAACGGACAAATCTTCAATCATGAGGACCTAGTGGTATATCCAAATGGCTACCATATGAGTACCCAAACAACACCTGTAGCAAACATTTCAGGTGTGGAATTCAGATATCTAACAAGGGACGGGGTTACGTATTTTATCAACTATGAACTAGATGGAGGTATTAATGATGCAGGTAATCCCGATTCATATACTGCAACAACTCTCCCCTGCCACATCACTGATCCCACAAGAACCGGGTATACATTCCAAGGTTGGAAAATCGCAAATAATACCGGTGGTTTTGCTCCAGAGCTCAACTATACCCTTGCTGTTGGATCAACAGGTGACTATAACTTAACAGCAACTTGGTCTGCAGATCAAGTTGTCTATCGAGTACACTATTATTTAGAGGGTTCACAAATTCCTCTAGCCGTTAGTAAAACCGTAACCGGCCAAACCACAGGCACCCAAATAACTGAACGCGCCATTACTCTCCTCGGCTACACTGTAGTCCCGCCCACAACCATAACAACAACCCTAAACGCAACCGACAACACCATTATATTCTACTACACCCCAAACACTAACATCCAATACACTGTCCACTACTACCTCCAAAATACCACCACATCTTTAGCTCCAAGCAAAACCGTAACCGGCCAAACTCTAGAAACTCAAATAACTGAATTCGCCATTACCATCCCGGGCTATACTGCTGTTGCACCCACAACCATAACCACCACCCTAAACATAACCGATAACACCATCATCTTCTACTACACCCAAAACCCCACCATCCAATACACCGTATATTACTATCTGCAAAATACCACCACCTCTCTATCTCCAAGCAAAACCATACCCGGTCAAACTATAGGTGCAACCATAACTGAATCAGCCATCGCTATTGCAGGCTATACTGCTGTTGCACCCACAACCATAACCACCACCCTAAATGCAACCGACAATAGTCTTATCTTCTACTACACTCCAAACACCGATATCCAATATACTGTGTATTATTATCTACAGAACTCTACCACTTCTTTAGCTCCAAATAAAATTGTATCAGGCCAAACCATGGGCAATACCGTAACGGAATCCGCTATCGGTATTACAGGCTATACTGCTGTTGCACCCACAACCATAACAATCACCCTAAACGCAACCGATAACACCATCACATTCTACTACACCAAAAATTCTGACGGCGGTTCTACACCAACGCCCTCTCCTACGAAGTCTCCCTCTCCTACGAAGTCTCCCTCTCCTACTAGGTCGCCCTCGCCTGGCACATCACCTACTCCTAGTCCCACTCCTTCACCCGGTGCCTCTATTTCTCCAAGTCCCTCTGCGCCCCCTGGGGGTGGAGTAGATGAGAATGGAGTACCAGTTTGGGCGCTTGTAAATCTAATATTGAGCATAGTGGGCATCATATTGGCCATTCTGCTGACTTTGTATGTGTTGTTGCAGCGCAATCAAAAGCAGAAAAAACAACAAGCCCAAAAACAAATAAAATACAACCAAAAACAAAACCACACCAATCAAAACCAAAAAAACACCAACAACCCCGAAGACCACACCGAGGAGCAGAAAAAACAAAAACAACGCCGTCTCTTCTGGTACCTGCTAAGTGTCCTTATGAGCATTTTGGGCATTGTAGTGTTTTTACTAACTGAGGATATGTCTCGCCCCATGGCTCTAGTCGACAACTGGACCATTGTGAATGTTATCATATTCATAGTTGAGCTAATCGCCATAGTGCTTACTTTCAAACACAAAGACAACAAAGACGAAACCGCGGCATATACGGTGCAGTATTATTTGCAGGGTACCAAAACTCCAGTTGTAGCCAGTAAGACCTCTGGGTTTGGCACCATTGGGAACAGTGTAACAGAGTATGCGCCAGCTATTTCCGGCTATAGAGTAGTGGGTAATGGTGATGCATCTCTAACACTCCAAGAGGACCCAACTAAAAACGTAATTATTTTCTACTATACGGTAGGTTAAAATATGGAAACTACAAACAACATGAAAACTACAAACAATATGGCCAATTTTTATCAGTCTGATGAATCAAGAAAAGTGTACAGTAAACCTTCCTTTTCTTTAAAACCACTCAAACATATGTTTAATCTAAAGCGGATATTTGCGTTGACATTAATGATAATTCTACTTTCAACGTCTCTGTTAACCTGTGCCGCTATAACAGGCGAGGGTAACATACCCATCCCAGATGGTGTCCGAACAAATTATGGTGAAGTCACAGCGGCTATCCCTGCTGACAATTTGGCTATTGGCGAAGTATATGTGGCTAAAACCGCTACCTATACAGGTCAAGACACTGGTGATGGAACCTTTGATATAACACTATATTTTGAGATAAGTGACTGCTATGTATATGATGAGGCCGCAGAAGCATTTACCAACGAACCCCTGCCTACATTAGCAGAAGGTTCCTCTGTTATCTTTAGCTATACTTTAGATCCGCAATTCTCTTTTAAAGGTCACAGTACATTATCTCCAGGAGCCGTTTTTGATGTTGATACTGTTTCTGGTGTGATAACTTGGACGGTGCCCGACGATCAGATCCAGAATTCTGCACAAGTTACCTTTACCATAGCCTTAAAGGAAAATTGGGAACTAGACACACCTTACTATACTGATCTGGGCGTTACTGCCACATTTACTCCTGCTGTTGGTAATAGGCATTATTATGGCATGACTATGGAAGTTGTACCCGCCGCTTTTATCGTACCTGGCTTTAACTGGAACAACAGCTATAGAGGCTTTAGAGACCTAAAAGTCAAAGACACAGTTTTAGGTCTTGATATTAACTTTGTTTTAGATTCCCCTCTAACTATTGGTGGATATACCTATGACTGGGCTGGTGCGGAAACACATCCGGAGGATTATAATTCCGGGTTCCATTGGGGATTTTATACCGTTCAGGGTAGGAACAAGATTTACCATTTTTGGGTAAAACCTGATGTTGCAAGTACAGTTTTTGGTGAGGATATTAACTATCTCTACTACCCCCTAGCAGTTCCACAAAATGGCGGCAATACTGCCCTTGCACCCGGAGACAAAACCATTTACTACACCCATGGTCAAAAAGACACCACTAATTTCGACTGGGCAGATGACAACGTTATTACAAACTTGCCTGACAAAGGCTACATCGAATTAATGGATGAGGCTGCCTATAGGATCCGCTACGAATTAGGTGTTGGCGGTGTCGATCCAGGAAATCCACGCTCATATTACCCTGACTCTTTGCCACTTGAAATACGCAACCCCACTCGAGCAGGTTATAAATTCTTAGGCTGGACTGTACTCTACGACAACGGTGACATTGTCAATGCTCCACCTGGATTTGAACTTCCCTTGGGCACTATGGGTGATGTCACTATGATTGCCATATGGGACTCCATATACAACATTGACTACATCTTGGGTGGTGATGATGTAACTAATGGTGCTAATAATCCAGTATCATATTCTAAAAGCACTCCCGACGATGAACGCACTATAAATGCGCCTACTAGACCCGGCTATGATTTTTCAGGTTGGATGGTACGATATGCTAATGGCGATTTACTCTTTGTTTCCTCACACTATACCATACCATCCGATGCTACCGGTAACATCGTCTTTATGGCAAACTGGAAAAAACAATTAACAGCCTACAGTATCGAATACCACTTAAACGCACCTGATGCAGATCTTCCCCCAGCTAATCCCACCTCATATACCCTTGGCGATCTTCCACTTGAGATACAAGACCCTACTAGAACCAATTATGACTTCTCAGGTTGGATTGTTACCTATACTGATGGCACTGTAATAACTGCTGATATTTCTACGCCAGGGTTTACCATTATTGATGGTGTTGAGGGCGATCTGGTTTTAGCCGCAAGATGGACAAGTACTGTTCCAGATGAACTTACTATTACCTACGTATTAGGCCAAGATGGACAAAATGATCCAGCTAATCCTACCGAATATACCTCTAAGGGTAAACTGCTTGAGATACACAATGCTACTAGAACTGGCTACAAATTCTCAAAATGGACCATAACTGATTCTGATGGCAAAACAGTGGACTCTTCTGCTATATCATTTGTTAATGGGTTAACTCTTATTGATGATATTGTAGCGTGTGATCTTGTTCTGACCGCAAACTGGCTACCTAAATACAGTATTGAATATAGCTTAGATGGCGGACGACTTAATCCGGGTCTTAACAAGGGCTATCCTTCTGAATATGTTGTTGAGGATCTTCCGCTTACGATACATAACCCTGTTGATGATTCTATTAATCGTGATTTCTTAGGCTGGTTTGTGATGATACATGATTATACTATCGCAGCCTTTCTACATCCTGACAATGGCGACCGCACTGAAAATGGGTATAGCACCCTTTCTGAGACGATGCCTGGTTATGTTGAGGGTAACCTTATTCTAATAGCCCTCTGGTCTAGCGATACTACAACATATCATATTCGCTACCTCAATCTGGATGATGAAGTTGCATATATAGCCGAAACCAATGCTCCTACAACCTATACCGATGCTTCTGATCCCGATAATCCAATTACAATACCTGAACCTCAAAAAGATGGTTACCTCTTCCTAGGTTGGACCGTACTATATGTTGATATGGTACCTGGAGCTTCAGAAATTTGGGACGCCACAAACGGCCTGTACAATTTGACATCAAATGCTGAGGGCGATGTTTATTTATCCGCACGCTGGGCATTTTTGTTTGACACCTCTTTGTATACTATTACCTATGTTCTAGGTGACCCTGCGGTGGTTAATAGTTACAACCCTGAGTCGTATTCTGGTGCTGATCTGCCACTTAAAATATATGCGCCCTCTTGGACTGGACATTACTTCTCTGAGTGGACCGCACAATACGAGGATGCCACTCCACTAACCTTGGATATAGGCACTGGTGCTGATGAAGGTGCTCACCTAATTCCCACAGGTACTACTGGAAACCTCCTTTTGATTGCCCACTGGGTAACACAATACAGCATTACCTACGACTTTGGTCCTGATGGCGGACCCGTTGCAGGTCATGAAGATGACTATCCAAATACCTACGCTACCCCCGATGTTCCCCTAATAATACCTGATCCAGTTAGACCCAGTTATGACTTCATACGTTGGCTTGTAACATACCGAAATGGTGCTATAGTAACTAGTGTCGAACATGATCCCGCAGGCTTTACCAAAATCGATAATGTCGCAGCTGATCTCTTCTTAACAGCAGTTTGGTCAAATACCGTGGCAGGCGAATATACTATAACCTACATATTAGGCCAAGGTAAACATAACACGCAATACACCCCGCCTACTACCTATACGGTTGCTGATCTTCCCCTTGAGATACACGATCCATATCATGACACTTTGATATTTTTAGACTGGACTGTTACATATTTCGCTAATGGCACTGAGGTAACTACCACTGTATATGATTCTGCAGCAGATATTACCACTATTTCTGGTGTTGAGGGCGATATAGTCTTAACCGCAAACTGGGGTTCCTCCTATAACATTATCGGTTATAACCTAAATAGAGGTGAGCCTCCTGTGATTGCTAATCCAACAACATACATTTCCCAACGCACTCCAATTCCTCTCAACGATCCCTCCCGAACCACCTATGTTTTCACAGGTTGGACCATACTGCATGTTTCTGACAATACCCTTGAAGTTGGAATGTTTTTCGAGATTCCTCAAGGTATTACAGGTGACCTTTTGCTAACTGCAACTTGGGAACCTGCCCAATACAACATTATCTATCAAATGAACGGTGGAGTTAATCCTTCTAGCAACCCCCTTTACTACAACGTGAGAGATACTTTCCCCATAAGCATAGTCGATCCTTCTCTGCAAGATGGAACCTTCTTAGGCTGGATTATAACCTATGCTAATGGTACCATAACTTCTCACACGCGCTCTTATGAGATCCCTCAGGGCACAACAGGCGATATTCATTTGTCTGCTCTTTGGGTTTTTGAAAATGTTGAACCCGGAAAGTATTGGGTGACATACTATGCTAATTGGCCTGTTGGTAATGTCGGCGTTGGCAGTGCACCTATGGATGATCAAAGTCCATATGTTAGCGGCAGTGCCGTGGTAGTGTTGGATCAAAATACTTTGGCTAAAGAAGGCTACGCTTTTCTTGGCTGGGCTACAAACGCTGCGGCAACAGTCGCAACCCACACTGTAGGTTCCACCTTTAACATCTTTAGCAATACAGTATTGTATGCAGTATGGCAATCAGAAAATACAACTGTACCCTACACAGTACTCTATTACTTGGAGAATACAACATCTGCTATAGCTGCAAACAAGACCGCTACTGGCATCTTGGGCACATCAGTAACTGAAACCGCACCTACCCTATCTGGCTATACAGCTATTGTACCTACAACCATAACTGCAACCCTTAACGATACAAACAATGAAATCATCTTTTACTACACAGCAAACTCTGACATCGAATATACAGTCTACTATTACCGCCAAAGTTCAACCACACAGCTAGCTAACCCCAAGATTGTAACAAATCAAACTATGGGTGCTCCAATAACTGAGACTGCTATTGCTATATCTGGATACACAGCTGTTGCCCCAACATCTGTCACTATAACTCTTAATGCTACAGGCAACGTGATTACCTTCTACTACACAGTAAATTCTGGCAGTGGAAACAACGGCGGAAACAGCGGTGGTAGTGGTAGCGGAAGTAATAGCGGCAGTAACGGAGGTTCTTCAAATAAACCTACACCAACTGTGCCCCCTCAAGCCCCTCAGACAGAACCTACAACCACACCAACAGCAACACCACCACCTGCAAGTGGCACCGAAGAGTCTGAACAAGTATGGGCACTTGTAAACCTGATCCTTAGCGTAGCCGGCCTCATACTTATTATCATCATAGTCATTGCCGCACTACTACAACAAAAACAAAAACAAAAGAAAAACACAGCAGAACAAGAACAAGCACAGAAAGCAAAACAAAAAAACACTCAAAACTACAAATCAACAGAACAAGGCAATGAAACAAAAGAAAAAGAGCAAAAGAAACGCAGAGACCTTTGGCTATTAGCATCAATTATCCTAGGCATCGCAGGCATTGTAGTGTTTGTACTCACTGAGAATTGGTCTCTTCCGATGGCATGGGCAGATAGATGGACTGTTGTAAATGCTATTATATTTGTAGCACAAATCATCGCTATACTCTTTGTATTCAAACATGTAAAAAAAGAAAACAACAACACTGATGATGAAAAAGGGGCCAATGACAACAATTAAGCAGTAACAAAATAATAACCAACTTATATTCCCCTAAATAGGGGATCTTTTTTTTACCATTCTTTTATAAAAGACTGCTTATACCTCTAAAACTCATAGCGTGTTGAGAGTTTTTGCTGATAAGCCGATTTTAACACAAGAAACTAAATTTCAAGCAGTATTTCATTTTATCGACTTAATTAGCGGTTTTGTGAAAATTTGCTGAATTCGTCAATGACAAAGAAAAAGTGCAGACAGTGTCTGCACTTTTGAGCTGGTCATACATCATGTCAAGATTGAAATAATCTATTTTTCGCTCGATTTGTCGTGCGCCCTCAATTTGAACTGTTGCAAATTTTGCAACAGTTGCGGACTCGACTAGTTCACCATCGTTAAACACGTTATGTGACGTGATATAGTGGACTTATTGCGTTCAAACAGAACTGATATTTGATCCAGTGTCAACCAAACGGTTTCCTCATCAAAACGTACCTCCACTGATATTTTCTCATCTTCAGTTTTGAATATACTGATTCGATTATTCGACTCTTTCCTAACCCCTTCTCATCTGTATCTATCGTTTGCTTCACCCCATTTAAATCCGTTACTAATAGTTAATTGTGTACCAAAAAGAAAGAAAATTAAATTGAACCTTCAGAACTAACGTTTTTATGCGATCTGAATTGTTGATGACCGCCATTTACAGAACCACTCCATTTTTATTTATAAGTGGTGGCGGGGGTGGGACTTGAACCCACCCGCCCATGGCGATATCGCCACAACATTCGCTCCTCTTCGCCAATTTTCTCTTTTTCTCTTTTTCCTTTCTCTGCATCTTTTCCTGTATTTCTTTACATTTTTC
>Ga0123354_10003688_pt1 | contig 21282 bp, 16 predicted proteins | sample TergutLab28metaG_2_FD_97872 | JGI IMG/M metagenome (GOLD analysis project Ga0123354, IMG submission 97872) | Labiotermes labralis P4 segment gut microbial communities from Petit-Saut dam, French Guiana - Lab288 P4 | ecosystem: Host-associated > Arthropoda: Insects > Digestive system > Gut ... | reverse complement strand
CATATAATGTGAGACGCGTGAGACTAATTCGAGAAATGGCCGTGAGGGGTCTGTTGGTGGACATGATCAGTGTTTGATGGTGCTGGTGATGGTGTGGGTGTCTAGTGCTGTAGAAAATCACCGTGTTTTTACGTTAAACCTGATTACTTTCTGAAAATAATACAATGGCCTCATTGCCAGGTACATTAGCTTTCGATGAATATGGTCGTCCGTTTATTATAATCCGCGATCAACAGAATCAGAAGCGATTAACCGGTATCGATGCGTTGAAGGTTAGTTTTGTATTTCCCAGTTACATGCATTATTTCAAATACAGTAATATTGAATTCGCGTGGTAGTCAACGGACAGAGTGCCTTATTCTTCTCGTAGCTAAATATTATGAAACGACATAACAGTTAAAGTATTTGGATGGAAGTCCGTTAATGCACCACACTTACTGATGAGCTAGGTGGTTTATTTTCCACCAGCGGAAGTACTTTGTGGTGCTGATGTTGAACCACTGGAGAAACAAAATACAGGAAAGAAGGGGCTAAAAGTAATATGGTACTGTTCTCAATATGATGGTTAGATTGGAGAAATGGTTGAACTAATAAGTTTTGATATGTTCCGTGCGTGCATTACATTTGTAAAGTGTATAAACCGCAACCAACAACTGCACTTTAATTTGTTGGTCGTTTATACATTTGATAAAAGTTTGTTTCTTGATTGGTTGAGTGGAAGCGATATTACCTTCCCAAGGATGTAGTTCGTAAGATACATCGTATCACGGAATCGACATGACTTCTGCAAGCATTGTTCGTTGTATAAAGACAATGGTTCTTAACGTTTTGTCACTTCAGACATAGGGATTTTTTTTAGTGCCATACAGTAAATGAAGAGCTACAATTTACAGCAAGAGTACCCCTGTTTTTAAATAACATAATTTATTACATTATAATGTCAAATTACTGTAAAACAAAAATATGATTAAGTTTGATACATCTGTTCAGAATAAGTAAGCGTTGTTTTTTTTAGTTACACAAGTGTAGAAATTTACTGTTCCTTCCATACTCTTTATCAATAAATGAAGCCTGTCCAAGGTGTGAGGTGAGTTACCTTCTTAGGCTTTGTTGTACCACCACCACCACCACCACCATGAACAGTAAGTGCTACTGCCTCTGTTAACTCATTTCTGCTTCCAGGTTTCAAATATATGTTTATGCTTTAACTACTAAAATATGCTGAATTACAGAAAATAGTGAGACATTAAGAATTGTTTTGAGTTTTTAATTTGCATTCTTAATTTGATATAGTGCATTCAGAACCAATGTGTGAACATATCCTAGTGTTTCATAATTTTTATCATGTAACCATGCAGTCTGAAGTCCATTATTATCCCCAGTCATACTACACAATTCTCATAAAGATCTAATTACACACATGTGAAAATTATAGCAAAATACTAGCTGTGTAGTTTAACAACTTTAGTGCATGGCTGTGTGATTTTAGGAACTTAATTGTAAAGGCCAATTCCAAATCTGCTAGATTGTGCTGTATTTGTGACATCAGAAAGTGATGTTATGAAAAGTGTGAGTATTTTCCTGGCACTTTGTTTCTGCTTTTCATTGTGGTGTGTAGGCAGACTTGGTTGCCACTTCATTATATCTTCTTTTTCACTTACTAGAATGCTTAACAAGTTGTAATTGAGAGGTTCAAATATTTATATTACCTCTGGTTCTGCCTTGTCATACAACATATTTCATTTTGTGGTAAAATGATATCATCTACAGTTGTATGAAATCCATGATATACAGTTCTGTTGATATGGATGGTGTGTTGGCAGTCTCATATATTGGCTGGACGTTCAATAGCCAACACATTAAGAACGTCACTTGGACCGAAAGGCCTGGATAAGATGATGGTTAATTCTGATGGGGAAGTCACAGTTACAAACGATGGAGCCACAATATTGAAACTAATGGATGTTGAGCATGAGATAGCTAAGCTTATGGTGCAGCTGTCACAGTCACAGGATGATGAAATTGGAGATGGCACCACTGGTGTGGTTGGTGAGTGATATACCAGTATGTCTTGTTTATTGTGCAATGAAATTTCATTTTTTTTTTTTTTTTCTTCTTTTAAAGTTTGCAGTACTTTAGATTTTAATACTAAACTGTAGAAAATCTTATAAATGGAGGTTATTTAGACTTCTCTTTGATTTTGGATGACAGATTACAGATTATGCTTAATGGCAGAAAACTGAAAGTGAGAAACTTAAAATAGCAATTCCCACCACATAATCACAAGAATGTGCCATGTGTGCTTAAATATGATTTGGCTGTAAAGTCCGAAGTTTAACAACTATAAAAATAATGTTTTGAAGGGTCCCATCAGTGTTAGATCCACTGTGTTACTAAGTTACCTGTTGTATTATTGTTTGTACACCCATCTGTTGTGTTACCAGTTACGCTGTTGTATTTTCTGATTCTCTCTCCATTATGTTCAAAAGTTATGTATTTTCAAATATCAAGCCACATACATGATTTTTATAAACAGCCAAAGTGTGCAGCCAGAAGTATCTTCTCCATGCTTTTTAAGACACTGCTTATGTTTTCACATTTGTTATGTAGATATAGACTTCAGTTGCATGTTGGAACTCCGGGATGTAAACTGGTGTAGAATTATGACAGCTGGTGGGCATGGGATGTAGTGGTTATGAATCACACTGTCTGTTATGTAAGCCATCTCATATCTAAACATTGAGCTGTACTGAAATGGAAACCAGGTGCCTTTTTAAGTGAGAAGAAAACATGTTATTAACAGGGAGTAGGTTTTTAGATGCCAGGAGTTTTGAAAATAATGTATTTTCTATATATATTAAAAGTGTCAAATGGGCGCAGGAAGATGTGGAAACATTGTACATACTGCTAAATAATAATTATTTATATATATATTAAAAGGAAAAACTATGATCCAAAATCAGAAAATGTTTTTACAGGGTGTTCTGGTGACACATATTATGCATCATAAAGTTCTCAGTGTTATTACACAGAAAGTGAAACATTGTTGCAGTGAACCATGAAAGTCATCTCTATCAGTTATCACAGAAAAGGGAATCATATGTAGAAAATATGTGGACCGTGTCACATGTATCAGTTATATTTGTAACACACATCACTCATTGTCTTTCAGGTTACAGAGAACATTACCATACACCCTAAAAAGTGAACACATCCATGAATTCAGTAGTGTCCTGGTATAAACAGGAAATGACATGAGATTTCAGCTTTCCTTTGCCTGTAAAGTATATCAATTGCTTTGCCGCAGTTAAGTTTGAAGACAACAAGACTGAGAATAGACTGTGTAAAGATACTGTACTTTGTGGCTGATACTTGGCATCCAGTGATTTGTTTTTGTCCATTTAGTGTTCTGAGTGGCCAGAAAAAAACAACCTCATGATTTCCTTGTCTCTCAGCAAGAGTAATTTAGGCTTGTCCTATACACAGTTGCTGGAATCCAGAGTGGGGTGCTAAGCATCAAAACAGAGAAGGGTACTTATCAGATGACATGCTAATAACAGGCTGCACATGTGTGAAGTATTCATTTTGCCATTTTCCAAGACATATATTACTAAATTGTGTGTGTGTGTATCAATATGTTTACATGAATTGTGGAAATATGTGTTTCAAGTGACATAAATCTGTATATAATTGTAGTAACTTGAATGTTACATTTATTTTTAAAGCTTAAAACAGTTGTGGAAAATACATATATTTACTTAGAAATCCATTCTCTGATTGCTAATATTGTTGTTTATACAGTATTGGCTGGAGCACTTCTTGAACAGGCAGAACTGTTGTTAGACAAAGGAATCCATCCAATACGAATTGCTGATGGCTTTGAATTGGCAGCACAATGTGCAGTGAAGCACCTGGAGAAGATTGCTGACAGTTTTCCTGTGAATTCAGACAACTTGGAACCACTCATCCAGACAGCTATGACAGCACTTGGTTCCAAGATGTAAGATATTCCTCAGTTGTTTATGTTCCGGTAATTGCTTGCAGTCCATGATGATGTTGGTTTCCTTCCCTCTCCCTCTCCGAGTAGGTAACTTTATCACAGGTACTGGAAATGTCATTTGTGATAACAAATGTGAAGTAGGTTTGGCTGACACAAGAGTGACTATTTATTTCCTAGTTTTTAATTTTAGTGTTACTGTGGTAGTTGAACCAAGGTCCTTTTGAGTACTAGTCTAATATGTCATGCATTATTTGCTACTAATTTGAGAATAGAAACACAATACAATTTCTTAATTTTGCGTTGTATAATGCACCAGAATTTGTTCTCCATAGAGTGAATAAGTGTCACCGGGAGATGGCAGAGATTGCTGTGCAGGCTGTTCTGGCTGTGGCAGATATGGAGAAGCGTGATGTGAATTTTGAACTTATAAAGGTAGAAGGGAAAGTAGGTGGTCGTTTGGAGGACACCATGCTTGTAAAGGGGGTTGTTGTTGACAAGGACTTCTCACATCCACAGATGCCCAAGGTGAACATGTGTAACTTCTATTTTTTCAATACATAATTAATTAATTAATTAATTAATTAAACAGGCACTTAATTACTACTACTACTGCTATTATTACTACTACTACTACTACTACTACTACTACTACTACTACTACTACACTATCAAGAAATTGTCCAGTAGTAATTAGACTAGTATTGTTAGCTTTGCATTATAATATGTATAAACACATGAGCTATGATACAGTGTAGCCCTTAACTTACATAGTTTGGTGTAAGAATGTGAGGCTTCATTGTTCCATTAAGGTGGTCATTTATGCCACTTTACCTGTTGTGACAGTTTATTTGAGCCTTCATCTTCTGGTTCACTTATCTCATTGTGTGGAAATGTTTGGTGAGATCTGTTTAAGTTTGCAGTTATTTTTGGCATTTTGTTATGTAACCCTTGTCAGAGGGAATGAAACATTTAAATCTTTCCTAATTTGTTTTTTGTGTGCAAGTGCGATATTATTTATTAAAGTATTGATTGTATGAACAGAACTATTATTAAAGGCTAAAACTAGATTGGGAGACATGAAGAATGAATATCCCTCTTACTGGCAATAAACTGGGAAGTCACATGATGCAGAGTTTTTTTTTTTAGTGTGTATTTCGTCCTTCAGGCGTGATATATTTGCATTTGCTATGCATGGGATACTATTGTACCCTTCACAAATTCATTGCTACTTTCTGACAAGTCCGTGTTTTGCAGGTTACTGACTTACGGGGTGTGAGTGTATTGTCCAGTAGAAAGTTAGTGATGTTATGTAGGAATCAGCTGCCTACACTTTCAGGATATAAAACAAGCTGTACTGAAAAGAGTTACTTTTCTACCCTGATTCTAATTCCTTTCTGTTACATTTGTCATGTTATTGAAACTTGAAAATGGTTGGCCATTTGTATTGGACGTCACAGGAGAAATAAGTTTAGGATTTTTGGAGGTGTTTACCCCATGTACATCCCCCATCCTGGAGGGTCATTGGGTTATTTCGTAGTCTGGCATCTGCTTGACAAGGATGTCCTTTTCAGGACCACGAACACTCAACAGTATAACTTCTTGGACTACTGCTGCACCCACATTCATTCATGAGAAGATTGTCCACTCACTAGGGAGAAGCACTCACTCCTCACTACAGATATATCACTGCTTGGATATATTCAGTTTTTGCTTGTTAATGGTCAAGAAACTTGCGACAGGTGTTTGCTTTCATCATAGATTGTCTTTGTGGTTATATCCTCTCATTTCCAAGAAAATGGCAAGTCAAAGGGGCTGCATTGCATATTTAAATGGTGACTCCAGATTTAGCAAGAGGCCAAAGTGCCCAAAGATGTGGTTAGTATGTGGGTGTTCCAGTGAAATTTTGTAGTTTTAATTGGCATGTTTGCTAACTCTTAGGAGCATTGCTCATCCATAATCATTACTTGCAAGTATTTTCTGTGGCCCAGTTGACTGATGAGCAGCACAAGCCATTTTACGTCAGGACAGTATCTGCCTTTGAAATAAACCAAATGTAACTGAAAGATCTTAGGCAACCATGAAATAATTTATTTTAGCGGGTTAACTTTGGTACATTTTTCTTAACATTTGTTGTCCATCCTTGATATCCCAGTGTAGCTGCTGATGGCCACAGATATTTTAATTTCAAATGCCCATTCCTGTACCTGCACAGGATGGCTTTTTCGCTTTTGTCCACAAAGAGTTGCAATGTAACAGGACATGGCTGATAAAAGGTTAAAAGACTAGTAGGTGAATGGGTTAACTTGTATCGGTTACGTTTTCCTTTGCGTATGTCTAAAATGTTGTGGAGTGGTTTGTTCTCCAAAGAAATTGGAATGTGGTCTGGTCATATTCCTTTTTTAAGTGTTTTATTTCTATATTCTTTTTTTTATTTTACCTTCAGTGGGTAAACAGGCTGCATGTGCCCATTAAATGTAAATCTTTATGGCTGAAAGGGAAAGCACTGTCCCATGCAGGTACAGACATGGGTATTTAAGGTGAAAATAGCTCTGCCTATTAGCAACTACACTTGGACTGAAAGATCACTCACTAAATGTTAGAACATTCTGTCAGGCCTTGTGTCTGTGCAATTTTGTTTGTGATTGTACCCAAGTTGAATGAACTAGTAGGCTGTTTGTAGAGTAACCTGTTGCCAGAAAAGAGCATGTGCTGCATATTTATTATGACTTGTTGCATGGAAGATGATACTGAATAGCCCTGTTCTTTAGGCTGTCCTGTACTTTGAAACCCATGCAAAATTAATAACTGCTCTGAACCATTGGGAGATCCAGTCAGTGGATCTCACATACTGATGTGAGCAGCACATGTTCGTATGTCATTAACTGGTGACATTACTGGTTAAGGGCATAATGTTTAGGATATTTCCAGTGTGACTAACCAAAATTGTTGTTTTTTGGAGATTTATAGTGTGTAACACAATATATAGAGGGGATATGTACATGTCAGCAATGTATATTTCTGTGTGTTAATAGCTGTTAATGTGTCTTATGCCATTAAAGTGCAGCATAAAGTGAAGGTGAGAAGACAGAGGAAATGTGAATATATTTAAAATTTCAGTACTATAAAAATGCCATGTCCAAACACAATAAAAAAACAGAGCAAGTTGCCTAAAGTACTGACACGTGATTTTTATTTTGGAGGTATCCAGTTTGAATCCCAGACTAGATCATGACAATTCTGGCTGATGCTTTTGTGGTTTTCCTCAGCCCCTTCACATGAATGCTGGTATTCTACCTCAAATTGAGCAATAACAGCATTCGTCAGCCCTCTGTCCAATTCATTATTTATTGCCATCTGATCAGTGGGTACAGATGGTGTCAACAATATGCTATAAATAAATAAATCATTCTCTAAAAGTTTTGCTATTCGTGGTACACAGGGCATGTGTATCACGAGACGTGAGGGAAAGTAAATATAGTCCACAATACACAAGATGGATACGATGAACAAAACAGAGAAATTAATTTGTGTGTACAATACAGGAACATTATAGAGGCATGTAAATTTTCAAGTAGCACACTGAAGAAAAGTGTACTCCTGTGAACTGTATTTATACCTCTGCATCTTTGTTCCTATAGCCCGTAGATATACATTGATGTCATCAAGTGAACAAGGTACTAGAAGAGTGTTTCAGATATAACCAATTATTTTTGTTACATTAATGATATGTCTGTCACAGGTCCTGAAAGATGTGAAACTGGCAATTTTGACATGTGCATTTGAGCCACCAAAACCAAAGACAAAGCACAAGCTTGATGTGACATCAGTGGAGGATTATAAGGCCCTACGTCAGTATGAAGCTGAGAAATTCTCTGAGATGGTTCAGCAGGTAAATGTTGATAGAGCTAGATAGTCTTTCCTTTGACTCTACTGTACTGGATACTGCATGCAAGATAAGAAGTGATCTCAACCACTGGGTGATTCAGTCTGTGAATAGCCAGTCTTTATGATGCAGAATTCAGGGTTCTTACAGCAGTATTTCTGAAAATGCAAGTTTTCTGGGATCTTGTGTTGGATACCCAGCATTTCAAAGGATTATAATGCCTTCAGAACATTTGTAAAAATTCACCTAACAACACAGCTTAACCTCCAAGATGACTTGAATCTTTCAGCTTATTTTTAGCTTTTAACTGTCGAGCTGGACAAATAGGTAATATTCAGAGCAATTCCTGCTTTTAAAAAAAACAACTAATCGGAAGGTTGACATTAAAACCAGGTTTATTAGCAGTAACATTTATGCTGGCAGTTAAGGCCACCTTCTCCTCATCAGTAATTCCATGTATGATTCACAATGTACATAAATAACAGAGAGGGATAGTAGTGTCTTGTCATCTTGGTCTTATGTGGCCAGATCTCAAAAATGGCCCACTTTCTGCCACAGTGGAATTTTAAACTCTTGCGAAGATGGAAATGCAGCAGTGTGCCCAGGGATTATGATGAAAAATAGTGATATTTGAGAGGAATAAATGAGATCCTTTTAACATCGTAATGACTGCTCATTTAATTTTTGCGATATAGGGAACCTTACTTATTCAGCACCTTTAAGATTACATTGTATTGTTACCAGATATGAGAAATGTATCCTACAAAGAATTGTATACAGCAGTAGATAATTAAGACTGTTACTTATATCAAGTGTCCGTGTTATTTCTGCATGCAGAAACATTTAAAAAGAAATATTTTCCTTCATCAGCATGTTTGCTGCATTGACACATACATGCATCCCTTTTTAATACCTCACATTTTATTCATAATTGGTCTTGTCTGTTTCAAGGTGAAAGATGCTGGTGCAACTCTTGCTATCTGTCAGTGGGGCTTTGATGATGAGGCTAACCACCTATTGTTGCAGCGTCAACTGCCTGCTGTCCGCTGGGTTGGTGGCCCAGAGATTGAGGTTAGCATTTATTTTACAATTAATCAGACTTAGCATGGCAGAATTCCAAATTCCACATACCATTGGTTTCTCTGGTCAGACACCATGCAATAGAGATGATGACACTGACTTTATACTGAATACAGCAGTACTCGGCTGTAGGAAGTATTATCTGGTGTTACAGTCATTTTTACCTTTTGGTGTGATATGTGTAGGTGGAAGATGCATGTCAGAATGCTGGGAAGTAGGAGTCAGTATATAATTAGTCCAGATTTAAGTTTTTCTTTCTCACACTGATTGTGGCATAAGCTGGTTTGTCTGGCACTGGATGATCTAGAAAGCTTTGTGAACCAGAAATTTATAGAGGTCCTTTGCTGCTTCATCTACTGGCAGCATGTGGTACCACTTTCAAGAGTTCAAAAAGCAAAAGTTGACCAAGAAAGACTATTTACAGGGTAAGTTTACATAAGTGAATAATCACGAAAGTAACATGTTGGTTTCTTAAATTTTATGGGCACTGTTGTGCATGTGTAGTGAAAGTGTGTTGGGCAGAAGCAGAGCAGGATCTCTAGTGGCTAGTTAAATGGTTAGATCAGTCTCTTAGGTTGCTAGTTGCAGTAAGATGCGCATTAGGTGTAATGTTCTAATATGTGGAAAATTATGATGTGTGGCAAACCTTTTATTCCAGAGGTGCCAGCTAAACCAGCTTACAGTGAATATATAGATTGATGATTAATGTAGATTATATGTTATGTTCGGGGACTACAGTAAGAATAAATTTTCTTGAAGAGTATGGAGGAAGGAAGTTGTGCATGTTATGTATCTGTTGTGTCAGGCTTAGGTGCATGGAGACATTAATCTTAACAACTTTGTTCATGTATATCAGCTGTGTATTATTGTTCCTGAAATTTTCACATTTTAAATCTGTTGCAGCTGATTGCTATTGCAACAGGAGGCAGGATAGTTCCCCGATTTGAGGAACTGTCACCAGATAAGCTGGGACATGCTGGTGTTGTACGAGAACTGCAGTTTGGAACCACAAAAGATCGTATGCTTGTCATCGAAGAGTGCAAGAATTCCCGTGCCGTCACCATATTTATTCGAGGAGGAAATAATATGGTAGATCAAAAATTGCCGTGTTAACTTCCAAACTTTCTTATTCAACTTCTGTGTTTGTTGCCTGTTAATGTTTCTCATTTGAAAAGATTTCTCACTTAGAAAGCACTTGACAGTTTCTGGGAACTGATATTTTTACTTTTTTGACTGCTGGAGCCAGAGCAGAGTAGCTGGTATAATGACTAGGTTTCAGGCTGGATAATACAGGATTTGAATTATGGCAGGGTACAAGAGATGTTTCTCGTCTCCATAACTTCCAGTCTGGCTCTGGGCCCACCCACCCTCCTATTTGATAGGTACCAGGCTTCTTTCCTGAGGGTAAAATCGCTGGAATGTGACAATCACTGACCTCCATCTAGTGCCAATGAGTAGAGCTATTATGCCTATGTGCCTCCCATATGCCTTCTTGTTGTGGACAGGGGTAACTTTGCCTTTTTTATCTTTTTTTAAGCTGTGGTAGATGCTATTTTCCTTAGAAATGGACAAAGAGCACTGACAGAGAAGACCTGTTGTTACCCAGTAATCTTATAGAGGTGAAGTCCAGTGGCTGATAGCATTGTTGTGAATCTTATGACTTTCCTATTTCGTCTTATTAAATTTGCATGTAATTTTCCTACTCACAAAGATTTTGATTTAGTTATGTACTAAAACTGTGATTTTTTATTGTGTACAGATAATTGAGGAAGCAAAGCGCAGTATTCATGATGCTCTGTGTGTGATACGCAACCTGGTGCAAGATGACAGAGTGGTGTATGGTGGTGGAGCAGCAGAAATTGCTTGTGCCATTGCAACATCACAGGAGGCTGACAAGGTAAGCTGCCATGCACTCATGACAAATAGCAAAGTCCCTGATTGTGTGTTATGGCATTTCTTTTTTCTCAGAAAAGAAATACCACATTTATCCCAACTAGTCTTGGTGTTTTGTTATAGGTTCACTGACTTTTAGTTCATTCATCATATTTAGACTTGTTAGTATGACTACAGAAACACTGAAAGTCACTACTCATGAAATACACTGGTACTTGCTGATCATTCAAAGTTCTATAAACTAAGCAGATTGAAGAAGTGATAATTTAATTGAACAGTCGTCATTTAGCCACCATGTATCCAGGCTGAAGGCACTGCCCTCATCCTCACCTGCCTAGGGATCTTCAAGGACATATGTTGTAATGGGGCTCATTTATCATTCTGGCTGATTAAAATGATCTAACCCATGTAATGTGAAACCAAGAATTAAAACTAAGGCCTAGAAGCAGACATTTTATATGGGAACCATAAATTCAAGTATTGTGATGTTTCATTTGAAACACAATAGAAGCTGATGGAATGTCCAGAACTGCTGTAATTTAATGAATTTAAGGCACAAGTCAGACCTTTGTCCACAAAAACTGTTTGCTTTGTGTTTCTTGGTATTTCTTTTGTTTGTACGTGAAGTTCTTGTACGTGCATGATGTTAAATTACAGAGAATGGTTAAGTATTGTTGGCATTTCTGTACGTATTGATGTGGCCAGGCATGGAATTAAGTAATATGAATAGGTTATTCAGTAACCTGAAACATCCGGTTGAATGTCAAGAGACACCCCAGACAGGTATAAAATATTCTCCAATTACTATGTCTAAATTCAGAACCAGATCATATTTTGGTATTTGATATTCCATCCTGACCACGCTAGCAGACGCCAACAGAACTAGCATGACAAATACCCATTGCGTGTATACAGTGTTGAAATACTCCTGTTGATGGGCAGTGGACCTGTCCAAAACATGTAGAGCACTGTATCAAATAAATTTGAGAAATAGTGCATCTCATTGGCTTTTATTATAAGAATAAGAATAATATTTTAGATTCATGACAAAATAATAACTATATGCACTATTAGCCTCACACCATGTCACTATCATTTCTGGAAGTCTATAGTATAGATGATGTGAGTGTAGAAAGTCTCTGCCATCCATTGATGAAATCGTATTTCCTTTCCAGTGTGTTCCACATTTTTCATTCCTAGGGAAATCTGGATGAGACAGGATTATTTTTGGTTCAGAATTGATCACTATTTATATATAATACATGTAACATTTGCATTTGTCAGATCTCTTCCCTGGAGCAGTATGCATTCCGTGCTTTCTCTGATGCACTGGAGAGTGTACCTCTGGCACTGGCAGAAAACTCTGGTCTGTCGCCAATTCACACATTGACCGAAGTGAAAGCTCGCCAAGTGAAGGAAAACAACCCTGCTCTTGGCATTGACTGCATGCTGAAGGGAACAAGTGGTATGTATTACTTGACTAACATTGCTACATGTAATATCAGTGCATTTTGTAGTTCTCAGTCCGGGAGACAAAGCTCTTGCGATATGTCACAGAGACTGTTGTTGTTGATAGGAAGGGTATTGCTATGAGTAGAACACAGGTTGCTGCCAAGGTGTTGCAAGGCACGAAAGCTTACCACCCCTTGAAGTGGCTGACCTTGTGTGTTCTTTACAGAGTAAGATGTTAAGTATACAGTTGGCCATCTAATTTGCCATAATCTTAGTTTTACGACTTTCACATGCACATTGCCAAACACATTCAGGAAAAGTGAATGTGTCAGCAAGTTGGTTTTGTTTGTGATGTGCCTTTGTACGGGTTTAGTTTCGTTTTTTTATTTTTTATTTATTTATTTAATCTCGAACTGAATGCGTAGCACTTGAAATTGATTTCTGATGTCTTAGGTTAGTATTTTTCATTTGTAATGTATTAATTTGACTTCCAGCCTTCCCCCTCCACAGTCTTTCTTTTCTCGTCTCCTTGGGATGAAGAACTGGATTTCTCTCTCGCAGTCAGAAATGTAACAACAAATTAGAATGTTGCAGCTATGATCATGGCTTCTAGAAGCACATTGTGTCATGTGGATGCTTAGAAATTCACATTTAAAACATCTTTCCATAATAGCTAAATATTTTAGGATATAATTCGTATATAAGATGCTAGCCTTTCCTTCTGAGGTGGTATGCTGCATCATGTCCCTTTAAAAACTTAAGATGATTTTACACTTGTATCTGAGAATACAAACAATTTTTGTTTTCAGACATGAAAGAGCAGAATGTTATTGAGTCCCTGCGCAGCAAAAAGCAGCAGATTGTTTTGGCTACTCAGCTTGTAAAAATGATCCTCAAGATTGATGACATCCGGTCACCAAATGATGGCATGAGCATGTAATTTGTGGAGGCAGAAGCACCTAATTGAATCTTCTGATCAAAGACTGTAACTAGCATACTCATTGCTTCTTCTGTTAACATTGCATTAACTACTGTGTCACATGTCTTTTCTATATATAAAAACTAATGTATCAGTATAATTTTGTCTCTGCGACAGTCAAGTTAGGTTTGGAAGTGGCAAAGCTTTTGCCAGACTAATAAAATGTCATCACTGTTTACTATGGTTTCCTCTTTTAAACTTTTACCATGACAGTGACAGACTTAAAAGTTAGCATACAATGCAGGATGAGCCCAGCCCAAATGTGGTGTGATGGGGTTCAAATGAGTGACACCTTGAACTTAACGATATTTTTCCTTCCATTTTAAATAAAAGAAATGAGGCATATGGCAATTCTCCATAACAATAGAGAGTAAAATTTAAATTAGCTTTTAGTTTAAAATCATGTGTTAACCCTTTGGTTCCTAACATCAGGTATACCCATCACACAGTGAGATGCTCAAAACTCCTAGCATCAGGTTAAGGTGAAGGCATTTAATGACATTCCTTATGCAGCTCTCATTTAAATTTTGGTTTTCTGCAGGCCCCACTGGGCATTAATCCCAGCACCAAAGGGGAGATTTTTGTACCGGTGCATAATGTTGGAGCCTTATTTGCTGCAGCAATGTCCTTGGTTGGCTCTTCACAGATCAGCCAGAAAGTGATGCATTTGATGTACATGTGGAAGTCATAACATACATGTTTTGCTCAAAACATTTATTTATCCAGTACACCATATTTATCTGAATGCAAGCTACTCTAATCTAAAACAATGCCCCAAATAAAACACATCTGCGAAGTGAAGATGTATGTATCCAAATCTAAGATGACTGCCCCCAGAATAAAATATCTGCTAAGAAAATATATTTTACTGTTTACGAAAGTTCACTTAATACACAAAGCCTGTCAGATTCTGTCTACCTTCACCAATCAGTGTCACTGTCTCCATCTTCACTTGCATTCTTCAACATATCATCAGTCCCATCCACTGCATTGGATATACAGCATTTCTTAAAATACTTCATAGTTGTTTCTGGTGAGATGCGCTGCCTTGGTGTTATGATCCACATTGAATAAACAATGCATTTATATTTCTTGCTTATAAACTTACATGATTCACAATGGTGATAGTGTTGTTATGAATTTTAAATACAGTGTTCTTGATTTTTGTGTTGTGTCTCTGTTCTGATCAGTCCAAATCCATGGTTCTTTCTGTGGTTTTTAATTTGTGGACTGGTCCAAGTTTTATTTTTGGGCCATGTAGTTAATTCTTTATTTTTCAGTAGCCATTTTTCATTTACTCCCTTTGACTGGATGTGTTCTCAGGTGCATATCTGAACAAGTTACTGTGTCTGTGCTGCCCAGTGAATGAGATTAGCTCAGTCCAAGGGGTCCACCAGGTTAGGTGATTCTTTGCTGGAAAACAGAAGCAGAGCCGGCTTCCCAAAGTGTCATGCTTCTTTAAAAAAAATTAGATGATGTACAAAGTCCCAAACAAGAAGGTTGTATCAGTTAACTTTAGCCGTGCTGTCATTTCTTATTTGTTTACACTTGATGTGGTGATGCAGGCCTTGGTTCGGCTCAACATGGTACAGTGCTTTTGTGCAGTCTGGTTCAGCACTTCTTATGCAAATTTAAGAGGAAAACCTCATCTTGCATTCGAGTAAATACATTAATGCCTGTCTCAACATTATTTTTCCCAGCATTTAACATGAGCACACATGCATGCTCTAAAAATCTTTCTTCTTGCCCTGTGACCATTGTCACCCAGTGTTCATTGTATGTCCCTTGAAAGAACCAACAGACAAAAGAGATCAGTGACATCTTTTTGCTATGGCTGTTCTGCACTGTTACAAAAGAAGGTAAGTCTTGTTCATATCATCATGGCACAAGAGACTTCAGCCAATAATTTTGAAATGGTAAGAACTTCACATTTCCCACATATTATGCGTGATTTAGGTGCTTTTCCCCATCCTTACAGCATGAAATAAGGAATGTATTATATAATGGGTCAGACAAGAGGGGGAATTAAATGCTTTAACAAACTGCTTAGAATGTACTGAGAGTTTTATCAGTGCCTTGTGACTGTCATAACAGTGTAGGGGTAGGTTACAGTTATGTGCAGGTCTTTTTTCTGAACCATAATAAATGTTAAACTTTCTGTTATTGTTAAATTCATTCTGTATGTTATAATAAGTGAATGGAATTCATGAATGTGGTTAGAAGTTGCGCAACCATCCTAAGGTTTTGGGGTGCCATCACACAGTTACTGAAAACATCAGTACATTTAAAACCTAATGTTTAATGTACAAACAGATTAAGCATTAATAATTAGTGACTCATGAATTAATTTTTATGTGTACATTTAATACATGCTGAACAGTAGTTAAACTGATGGTTTTTCCCTCCCAAAATGAACAGTGCTCTTCTCTTAATTATTTATCACCCAAGTGTAAACGGCCAGGGACCATAGTTCAAATCTCGGACTAGGCAACCAAGAAAGTGAGGAGATAAACTGGTTGTTGAGCATTGGCTACTTCATATATTGAAAGGGAAGAGGTAAAGTTTGTTTGGTGTGCACACATGCATTTGCTAGTCTATATGGATGAGACTGCTGAGTTGCCCTTCACAGATATGAATTGATTCTCTTTTTGCATTGTCAGCTATGGGCAAGTGTTCACTGATGGTATCTGTATCACTAAGGTTTATACAATTGTTTAGTTTTTTGTGGAAACTTTTTTACACATGTTTTTTAGTAGCTTGTTCTTTGACAGAAGGGAGAGAGATAAGGATAGAATGCTGATATCTTTCTTTTTCCATATATGATTTGAGTTTGCTTACGAGGTAGAGTTGTCAGATGTACGCTGTTCACAGTTGTGAATGTTAGATGAACGAGCAACCTAAAGTTGTGGTGCTGGAACCTCACTGAATAAAGAGTACTGAAGGAACAAAGTGGCTTCTGATTCCTCCTGTATATTCCTTGAGAGCGATCTGTGCCTACGACAAGCTACAAATAGTTGTGACCGAAGTCGGGCAAGTCAAACAGACGGTTAAACTTCCTCATATAACTATTAGTAAATATCACACAAGTTCCTTAGTTCTGATTTCCTTTTATGTGAGTTCTGTTTAGTACCACTCTTATTCACATTTTAATTCCTAATATATTTAATTCTTGTATTGTGATTAAATTCCTGTTAATAATGTTCTGCATGTATCTTACTTCCCAACCCCCGAGTCTGCACACTGTATTCCACGATGTTCAACTTCATTACTCACTGTACTACGTATTTACTCCTACACAACACAACGTCAACATGGAAAACTTAGCTAGAAGTAATGAGAATTCTGCTGAATCTGAGAAATGGCAATTTAAAAGGATCAGGCTTTAGTATTTTCATGTCCTGAAACGTGCTCACATGTCTGGTGCACTGGGGTGCAGAGTCTTCAGGCTTGTGGATACACCATGGAGTTTCATGTCGTAGTCTCAAAATTCTCCTTTATATGTAAAGTTATATCTTTGAGTCTCCTGTTCTTTTGGGACATTGCTGGGTAATTAGTTCCCAACATTTCAAAGGACCATAATGCCTCCATCTTAAAAGATCTAGAGCTCTGAGAAGGATACCAGATAAGACTGGTAGAGGTACAAATCTAAGTGCAGTGTGAACCAGTTTATGACTGGCTGGAAAGGTTAATGGGCCAATCAGGGAGGTGTGAGTGGGGGAAATGTGTGAAGCCTTGGCCTTGAACAGGTCCTTGAAGATGATGATACTACAGTTCTTTGGAAGCAGAACCAATTACCCAGTGCCACTGTGTCATGTCCCAAATGAGCAGTGACCTTAGAAGTCACTTTTATGTAGTTTGTTACAATCACTCATGCTGTGATGGGTCTGTTCTGTATTTGTGTGGAGTATATAAAATGAAGGTCTGAACAGATCATGTGCAAAAGTTCTGAACAGCTAAATGTAAAACTTGGTACTGGGGTCTACATCACAGTCTGTCATATGAATTTAATTTTAGTTTGTATTCATCAGTTATATTGTAATGAAGTTTAAATAAAACTACATTTTCAGACATTTGTCATCACACAAAAACTCATAGGCCTACAGATCTGAATGGAGATCAGATATCTTGGAACAACAATGTTATTGCTGCAACTGACTGGGTGCAGACTTGTGACAACATTATTCTCTGCCTATGTGTTTTGGTAAGGGAAGGAGCTTTGCATTTTATGTACGTCATGACTATCGGAGCTCCATCACGAGCATGGGTTACAACCTTTCACTTAGAGCTAGTGAGAGCGGGGTGTCGTTTCGGTGCGTGCGTTTGTTCTAGAGAAATACTTCTCATGCCATTTCTGGGAGCCGGCTTCGCTCCTTTCGAGACGGACGTTAGTTACGGACTTTGATTTAGTGCCAGTGACAGCGGGGTGTTTTTTCGACGCGTGTGCATGTCTGTTATGAAGGAATTCCTTCTCATGCCATTTTTGTGCGGCGGCTTTGCTCCTTTCGAGACGGATGTTGGTTAGAAGCTCCCGATTAATGTTAGTGACAGCGGGGTGTTTCGGCGTGTGAGTGCGTCTGTGCTAAAGCAATTCCTCATATGCATTAGGTGGTTACTCTTCACTTCAATGGGGTGTTGCAGTCCTCCGCGGGGACAATTGGGCCACGTGAGTTACACGTTGTCACCGGTGACCACCCCACCACCAGCACCTTGTTTCACCATTCTGTACCACATTCTGAAGTTGGTAATTGAATTGTAATACACAGAACGAAAAATGTAGAATTGTAGTGATGTCTTGAATATCAAGACAAGCTGCAAGCTGACAAAGAGGATACCCCATAGATAAGATTGCTAGGAAAGTTCGGTTTTAGAACTAGTCACATAATTTCTTGCTCGTCACACAACCCAAAGGTTCATTACCAATTTTCACAAGAGTCCCACACTAGACACTATTCTGACATCCCGTTTAATTACTTTGGGTAATAAATGTTGCCTATAAATGTCTCTAAACTTTAATAAATCATGTAATAGGCCCTAATGCGTCACGTCACGAGTGGGACTAACTTTTAGTGTGAAAACTCAATACAGCTGAGCAGTGTCTGGTTACCCGCACAAAAATTATTTAATATACACAATTGGGGTTCTCCTTTTGTGTACTGAGTATTTCATTACAAAAGCAATGTTTCGCGTATCCGTAATTGCATTCAAAGAATCTATCAGTCTTCCACCTCTCATCCGTGACATGTATAGCATGCTACACCACCGACTCATTCTTTGCTACTAGGCGGCAGACACCGGATATGACGTTGGGAGCACTTGGCTTCCGTGTGCCTAGGTATTAATCCGCATTTTAGTATCCTGTACTGTGTTTTTGTTATTATTAATTATAAGATTAAAGTACAATTGAAGTACATTACGTTGTTACTGTTAGTTAGTATATGACTCTGTGATACGTACGTAACAGATTTTATACAGCCTTAACTATAAAACGAGGAATAATTTTTTAAAAAAAAAGTTGTTATTACAAATGATTCGTGGCGGGAATATTTACATTTTCCTCTCCTGGGGTGCAGATTACTGATAACCGAGAATAAGATGGTTACAAAAACGGGGTTCTATTTGGGTAGTATTGGAGTGAGAATTGGAACTTGCCATGTAATAAATTTGGTGATACCGGTCGGACTATATATGTTTGACTAACGTAGTATTGTGACGTTGTTTTCCCGGGTGAATATACGAGTTTTCATTGGTTCGTTTGAGGGTCATGTGTGTTGTTGAGGCAGCCATCTTGTCTAAAAAATATATGGAATAGAATACCGTAATTGAGTCCGTGCATTTATCACAATATTTGTGAAGTTTTTGAGGTTATAACGTTAAGAGTTGTGAAGTACAATTATAAAGCCTTATTCCACATTTTTCGAAGATTTCCTGAAGCGAAGCCGTAATTGGAGGCTGAATACAGCGTCTCTATTTGCGTCCATTGTATGTGAGTTGTAGGAATATGAAATTTAAGTGAACTAATTATTTGTCGTACTGCTAAAACGATTATTCATTCAGATTTCAAACAAGGTACCGAGATAAAGATGTGATCTGGCTGTCTATTAATTGTAATGAGGTTACATTGTTTGGTACCGTTGCGTTTCTTTTAATGGCCTGCTTTCGTTTTGGTTTTTGCGAGTCCTCCTGAATCTTTCTGTCTTTCCATATTTGCATTTTGTGTGGTACATATTAATTACTTTGAGAAAAAATAGGCGTATTTCAATCTGGCGGGCACGTTTCTTTCCTAGCAAAATACTCTAGCAACAATTGTAGGTTAGTTTCGATTTGCTATTTTGGTGTTTAACGCAGGGTTTCAGAATGGAACAAGAAGAATCACCTATTACTGGTTCTCATTGCATTAAATTAGTGTTGTACTATGGTGACACATTTCGCAAAATATTGGAACTATGGCTACATTTTAGAGCAAGTTTGTCGCATGTTTGCATGGCTATCACTGTAGTTACAGACATGCAAGGTTCATCCTTTAAAGTATGTAACCAATTCGAGCTGTCAAGTTTCTTTTTATTGACAAGTGCGCATAGTAAGAGTTTGAGGTTTCATTTTAGTGACATGTTACGCATTCATGTGTCATTATATTCATTACAAATTAAGTGTCAGGAAAACCATATATTGCACAAAGGATATGCTGTGGGGTTTTGTTACTGATATCATACAATGAAATGTGCAGAAGGTTACGTCGTCAAGCTTATTACTATTTACATACATGTGCAGGTGTTTGTGTTTGACATTTCATTTTAGTGCCAGAGGGATTTGTTTTTGTTCTCTCAGGAACTCGACTACAAGAAAAATGTTGAGTACATGAAGGTTGGGCTCAGAGATTTCAGTTTAAGTACATGGAGCATATTTCTTCACAGGGAACTAATAGTTCTTCTGCTAATCATAATTCCCTACATTTTGTGATACTTGAAGTTTCATTGCTGTATTCACAAGAGCTTGCCATTTATCTCATTGCTGAGCTGGCTGAACCTTGTAAGTTCCCTTCCATCCCAAATATCCTGCCATGTATGCCTAATTCTTCTGAGCTGTCCTATACAAAACATTTCTGCGCCATATGTACTATGTGCATCTTGATCTGATTACCCAAATATTATATGATGAGGCTCTTAAAGTTCCTTATTACGCAATTTTTCCAACCACATGTTAACTTCGCCCCGTTTAGGTCGATTTCCAAAACGTCCAAAGCTTATATTCTTCTTTCCATGTTAGACAGAATGTTTTGAACCTGCATAAAGCAACATGCAAAATGTGTTTCTGTATGTTTTAATTTTTATGTTTTTGAATAGAATAGATCCTGTACCAAATGGTGGCAAGCTTTTCCACAAATTTAATCTGCCGTGAAATTTGTATGAAATTTTGGTTTGTTTGCGTTGTATATATTTAACTAATGCATTTTCAAATTATATATATGGCCATTCTCTGCGCTGTAATCTTGTCCTGCATTCTGTTTGCAAAATGTACACATTCAGTTAAGTATTCTTATCTTTTAATTCTACACCAACCTCCTCATTAGCATTTTTGCATTTATTTATAGTATTTATGTTCTCACCCAGTAATTTAACATCACCAGCCTAGACCAGAATGACTTATATTCTAAGTGTTACTGGAACAGATAACAACACTAATCTTATCCGTGAAACATGTACATATTAATACACCCACAAAGGCCCCATAACTACATTATAACCACACTGTACAGTGTCTTGTAAGTACATTAAAACACAATAGACAATCTAGGGCTGCCAACTTTTAACTTGGAAGGTACTGAAGAAATTCAATTGCATACAACAAGTTTCTTGCTGAACAGTACATTCAGGCAGATACTGACTTGAACACACTCTCCCCCCCCCCCATTTCCCCTTCTTTTTTCCCTTTTTTTTTTTTCCCCTTTCCTCTTCTTCCTATTTTTATTGTTTTTTGTCTTTTTTTTTTTTACTTTTT
>Ga0123354_10003687_pt1 | contig 21283 bp, 10 predicted proteins | sample TergutLab28metaG_2_FD_97872 | JGI IMG/M metagenome (GOLD analysis project Ga0123354, IMG submission 97872) | Labiotermes labralis P4 segment gut microbial communities from Petit-Saut dam, French Guiana - Lab288 P4 | ecosystem: Host-associated > Arthropoda: Insects > Digestive system > Gut ... | reverse complement strand
TTCCTCCCCTCCCCCCCCCCCCCCCCCCCCCCCCCCCCCCCCCGTATTTCACTTCTAAAGCCCAGTCTGCAGAACCATCCGCCTTCCATTAATGTCCAGCCTGTATTTACAAGTTCTGTTCAATACACATATTGACAACAAGACACGCAGTGTAAGCATAACTTAACATTGAGGTGCAACCACTGATGCAGTGGACAAGCAATGCTGTGAGTGTGTGTTTGTAACTTAAGATATCCAGCGTGCAATGCGCATGCGCCATATTGTCATCTGTAGCCTGTCGGGCTGTACCACATATTTCCACATTACCTAACAAACAGAACGATTTTCGGGGAAAAAGTTACTTGATGTAAGACGTGTGTTTCGATTTTCTCTACAACTTCTTTTATCTGCAACATTTCTCATTCTAAGAAGGATTCAGCGAGAGGTTATCACAAATGTACAGTACACAGGCATTCATGTAAAGTACCGGTTATGCTTGTCAGATTTTGAGAAAATCTGAATTTTCTCAACATATTTTCAACAAACACTCAAATATCAATATTATTCTTAGCAACTGACCAACTTAAGGCACAAATTCATAATAAGTTTATTATATTCCTATACATATTTCGAGCACTGTTGTGCTCATCATCAGGAGGTCAAAATTGTATTATACAGCATCTGGTATCGTCACACACTGTAGGTGGCCGTCCGGCCGGACGTTCATATACAGAGTCTGACGATACCAGACAAGAATTTGTGCACTAAATCGGTCAGTTGCTAAGATTATACTGAGATGCACGGTCGGCAAAACATAAAAAAAAAAACTCAAATATAAATTTTCATTAAATCCGCCCAGTTGCAGCCGAATTGTTCCTCGCGGTCAGAGAGAGACGGACGGAAAGACATGGCGAAACTAATAGCCGCTTTTCGCAATTCTGCGAGCGCGCCTAAAAATTTCCTCACAGCAGTCTGTCCGTCTACTTATGGACATCACTGTTACCACAGGACTTCCCTGTAATGTTACATAATGATGTTATCACTACTTGCGGCATGAAAATGAAAACAGGCGGCTTCAAAGCAATGATAAAGCCATAAAGGATTTGTGTTGCAGATTGCTGGGGCCTGTGTTATGACACCCTGCAATCTGGAATGCGGCGCCCGATGTTTTGGGTTAGCTTGCTATCTCCCTCATACCCTAAAGCTGTACCCAACAGGTACCTCCAAAGTACTGGTAACCGTCAAAGGCCAAATCTAAATAATTACCTCGGTGGGAACCCCAAATTTCGAAATCAGTGATCAATACTTTTTATAGTGATATATTTGTTAACTGCAATTGGGTTGACACGCGGTGGCAATATTGCAGTACACATTTACACACAGACAATACACAGAACAACACAATTAACATCTTTGGTTTGAAGGCTTTCTGGGATTCGAAATCCAAGTGGTCAAACTAAAATTAACTATGAACTAACCGCATGAAAAGTGTCGCCTAATTGGGAAGAGTGCGGGCCGTGCCCCTTCCTTGCGAGTTATACCCCGGCATTTGCCATACAACTGAGGAAAAAGCATGGAAAACCCTCAGTCATGTCATATTTGTGCTACAATGTGGAAAATGCTTCTTGTTGCTCCCATGCGTGGTACCATACGGTACAACAGGGGCACGCAAATTGTTACAAAAATTCAGAAGTCATCTCAACATTTTAGGTGCCAGAGGGGTGGACAAAAAATAAGTTCGGCAATAATGGCCCTTAAATAATTAGACGCCACGGTACAAATATTATTCGCTCGGTATCTGTGTACCCCTGTGGTAAAGAATCTTCGCCTTCCAAAAAATTCGTGGAATTTCCTGCCCAAATTAAAGACTAGCATTTTATCAAGCGTTCCGCTCAACGAAGTTAACCAGTTGCATCTATCGACAAGGCAGGCTTTGGCCGGAGAACTGCTCATACAGCAGGAGTTTACGAAGGCCATGTTTTCCCCAGTCACTCCGACACACATCAAACAGCATCGCTCAGCACCGAACCACTCACAAGTGTCAAAGTCAGGGTGCCTTCGTGTGTGCAGTTATCTGATTCCAAAATCTGACGTCAAAGCTTGCGTCACAGGAAGAAAAAATTGGCAGCGCAGCTGAATTACAACAGCATTATGTAACAATATTAGTGCCACGGGCGCGCAAAAAAACACTTGTTCAAATCAAGATACTGGGCTTGTGTGGCTTTCGTCATCTAAATTCGACACGGTTGTGACCAGGAGTGTAGCTGAGGTGGGGAGGGATGAGACCGGCTGGGGCGGCCAAGTCCAAGGGGTTGCAAAATGAATATTTTCAAATAAAAAAGATTGCAGGAGCTCAAAAAAGCTTTAAATTATCGAGCCAAGTGAGCGAACTTTCAGTAAGTTGGTGTGAATTATTTTAACGTTTGTAATTCTTGCTAGAAGCAAACACTGTGATTACAGGCCCCGGGAACAGGGCCGGCCCGAGACACGTGGGGGCCCTAGGCAGGATTTTAATTTGGCGCCCCTCAAAACGATATTCTTTAAACTTCTTCGGCCTAGAACGGGGCTGACGAGAATTTCTTTTGGGGGGGGGGGTGCGTACTCAAATTGCGGAAAGTTTTTCTGAGAAATTCTTTCGCTTCTTGAAGCCCTGAGTTTAGTGGCACCATGTTTCCGATTATTCCAGTGACGTCTTAGCGTCCCTTATATGTTGACACCCCGGGCAGCTGCCCGGCTGACCCGCCCCTGCCCGGAAAGCAAATTAACTGGCTATGCCACTGGTTGGGACAGAAATTCACAAATGAATTTGCGGTAAAATACTTTTACCAGGAAAGAACAGCGGTCGACTTTCAAATGAAGAAATTTCCGTTTTGGCAGGATGCCAAAATCGATCGCCAGGTAACATAACATGAAGATGAGAACCTGATGGGTGTTGGTATATCACGATTGATCGAATCCTTGTTACCAAACGGCAGGAATTCAGACACACACATATTATGGGTATGGTGTGACGGACAGTTCAGGCTGCACATTGCTGAGTCATGGGTTCCATACCACGACAGACTATGTGGGATTTATGGCAGGCAAAGTGACATTCGGACTAAATTCTCTCCGAACACTTCCAGGTTTGCCTTGTCAGCATCATCCCAAAAATGGTCCATATTCATAATTCATTCATCTACCACTGACCCTATATAGGGAATGATGGTACAATTTTGATCATTTCAGATAGAGCATGTTTTGTTACGTAAAATGAACAATAAGAATCGGTGCCGACACACAGTATTGACACAGAGTCAGTGCCAACACAATCAGTGCCGACACACAATCGGTGTTGACAAACAATCGGTGTTGACACACAGTCAGTGCCGACACACAGTCAATGCCGACACACAGTCAGTGCCGACACGCAGTCAGTGCCGACACACAGTCAGTGCTGACACACAGTCAGTGCCGACACACAGTCAGTGCTGACAAACAGTCAGTGTCGACACACAGTCAGTGCTGACACACAGTCAGTGCCGACACACAGTCAGTGCTGACACACATTTCACACACCATGATGAATACGTCAAACTAAAATTAATATCACATGAAAACATTTGATAGCCTACGTAATGAGAAATATTTTGCAAAGGCTTAATTAAAATCGATAGAAAATGTGCCGCAGTAACACAACTATGATCATTTGCTGGTATAACCCTGATCACTGCCACCTAACACATATAAAGTGCCCCCCTCCTCCCCCGTTTTGCTGTATGTTTCGTGGTATCATATATTGCATTTTATAGATTCACACTCTAAGTAGGAAAATCCACACTTGTGCTCCTTTGCTGGTAATTTGTTTGTAGAGGCCAGTTGAAATGTGATGGCACACGCGCAGAAACCATATATCGTCTTTCGTCGAAACGGACGAGTCCATTTAAATCAGCGGGGGGCGTCAGTTCAGTCGAGCACTGGCAGCCGAGGTGTGCGTATCGGCCGCAGTAATGCTGGATACACCATGTTCCGAGGTAGTGTGAAGAGTACTGGCTACCCACTCTATTCGCCAGTTTCCCCTTCACTTATTCTTCCGTTCCTCACCGTGTGCCATCATATTTCAACTGAAGTCTAACACTGAATGTCTCTCCTCTGATCTCGCAAATAGAGCTTATTCCCCCCCCCCTTCCCCGCAAGCACACGCGCGCACACACACACACACACACGACAACATTCCTTACTTCTGGTTTCCTCCAGATTTTTTTGTACAAAATGCACCTTCATATTTTCTCTTCAGATGTTGGCAAGTTGTCCTGCACACTTACCCTATTTCGTGCTGAGATACTGCCTGGTACTGAGCCTGCTTTTATACGCGTTCGCAAATCAGCGAAAAGCGGCTGTAAGTTTCGCCATGTCTACGTATCCGTCCGCATGGAACAGCTCGTCTACCACTAAACGGTTTTTTCATGAAATTTGATATTTTGAGTGTTTTTCGAAAATCTGTCGAGAAAATTCAAGTTTCATTTTTTAAAAAGTGACAAAATAACGTGTAATTTATGTAAAAACCTATGTGCACTTGTGATAATATATCGCTGAATTCTTCTTAGAATGAAAAATATTTCAGACAAAATTTGCAGAGGAAATCACAAGACACATTTTATGTTCAGTAACTTCTTTCCGAAAATCGTGCCGTTTATGAGATAATGTGGATAAATATTGTACAGCCGGACAGGCCACAGATGACAATATGCCGCATGAGCATTGCATGATGGATACCTAAGGCTACAAACACACACTCAGGATATGTAATACCCATTGCTTTTCCACTACAACGGTTACGCGAACGCGCTTCAATGTTACAAGTACATTGACTGTCTTGTTAATCGCGTTCGCTAAATTGCGAAAAGAGACTATTAGCTTCATGTCTGTCCGTCTGTCCTCATGGGGAAACTCGGCTCCCAGTGGACGGGTTTTCATCAAATTTTATATTCGGGTATTTTAAAAAAATCCTTCGAGTGAATTCAACTTTCATTAAAATCTGACAAGAATGACAGGTACTATACACGAAGACCAATATACATTTTTTTTATCACATATCTCTCATTTCTTCAAATCAAAACACACATTTTGTGTTCAATAACTTTTTTTCGAAAATCGTGCCGCTTATCAGACAATGTGAAAAATTACTATACAGCTGGACAGACCACAGATGACAGTATGGCGCATGCACATTGCATGGTGGATACCTACGTCTACAAACACACACTCACAATATGTAACACTTAATGCTTTTCCACTCGAACAATGGTTGCACGAACGCGCCTCAATGTTACGTGATACGTGCATTGTCTGTCATGTGTTTGGCTTTCATTACAACTAGGATAGCACTTAGATTTTTTTAAATCTTAGATTTCGACTGGAAAGAGGTATCACTCGGTACAACCTACACAAACAGCTTATTTGAATATGATGATGATGACAGTGGTTTGCATCATCAGTGCATTCAGCACATTTCCTAAAAATAAGAACCTGCCTATTTATTTGGAAACCAAAAACCTGTCTGAGCGTCCATATATCTGACGTCTATTAACAGCTATTCCTGGATCATGACTAACGTTCTGAGTATTGTATTTCAGCAAGCCAAGCGTCAGCAGTTTCACACTATCTGCCACATCTTACATATGACACTAACAGGCACAAGCTAAAGGACTGGGCTTCCTCTGGACTCAGCTGTAAAATATCTGGCTTGTTCTATATGTTAAAATTTGCAGATCGTGTCAAATGTCTACCTTGATAGCCAGGCTCCATCGATAAAACATTGCAGCATATACGTAAGTTGTGTTTACTCTTGTGTATAGGTACCGCAGCAAATTTTAAATTATCCCGTTGTGTCAATTTGTAACAAAGAAGCACTTAAATACTATGAAACACAACTATTGCATATTATATACTTAACTGTGGCAACATTCATATAAATTAATATAATTTATATTAATGACCTGAAGATGACCGAATTAGGTCGAAACGTGCTACGACAATAGAGTACTATCATACACTAACTGTGTTTGAACTTATTTACACCCTTCTTAGTTAGACATCTTTGTCCTTAACCTCCCACAAAATATAAGAAACTTTACAATGGTGGATTTGACTTGGACGTATCCGACCTAATGGTCTTCTCTTCCCGCATGTGCAAAGACTAGCGTTTGTTACTCTGTGCATTCTGCTGGATGCCAGTTACTCATAGAGAGACACAATTCGTAAAACGTTTTCTTGTGATCGAAATCATGTTTGAGGCAGTACAGAGGAAATTACCAATTAATACCGAACTGTTTCAGATGATAGTAATCATCACACAGGCGAACCCTGCAACAATGTCGGAAAACGCAAAGAGAGGGGGACTCTAACCTGACACTAATAATCTCAGTTAGCAAACACAAAATGCACTGTTTTATAAGGGGAAATAGCAGAGATGTACTCACCATCCCACACGGCAAAAAAAAATTGCAGATCTGAAACACAAACTGCAATGTACATACAAACAACACACATAATTCAACAACCGTCCGCATCACAACACCATATCAGCACTACCAACATTACGAGGTCAGGAAAATTCGTTAAACCTTATACATGACTGGAATTTTACTTATATCGAAAATATACCACCTACCCAAATCACACAGTAACGGACGTCACTACATACAAACACTATTTTTTAACGGCATGGTAACGACCCTACAGGCTGGACCGTCAGGGGTTCAAATGCTGGCAGGTGCCAGAGATATTTTTCTCCAAAACGCTGAGACCTGCTCTGGGGTGACATCCAACCTCCCATTCATTAGGCACCGGGTTCCTTCCCTGGGGTAGAGCGACCGGGTGGTGAATATGACCACTCACCTCCATCATATACTGAGATTAAGAATGAATGGAGCTGAACATCCATTACCCCTATATACCTTCATAGCAAAGGCACAGGCCTATTACACTAGTTTTACTGCAACAACACTTACATCTAAACACTGCCACATATTCATACTGTTCATGATTAGCTCCTTAAAATCCCATGTAACAAGTCACAAGTAATGTTCCACATACAACCAACCAACTGCAGGCACATACCAGATTACCAGTGTGCACACATTTCTTTATCACATACATTAAACACACAAAGCATAGGTGGTTTGCTGATTTCAATATACACATCCATAATTTTTAAGTATATGTTTGGCACCTTCCTTAGCCTTCCATCTGTTGAACAGTTCCAAATCCATGGCCTATATACATTGGTTTTCAAAACTTAACTATAAATAGGACAACCTAACAAACTGTGTAGGCTAATGCAAGCTATTGTATCATAAAAGAGTGCATTTGAATGAAGAGAATGGAGTTCCAATCGCTTAGAAGTGAAAAATGCAGCACAACGCAGATGAAAAGCTCTTACGAACACAATGCAGGTACCGCAGGTGCAAAGAGGGACAGTAACTTGGCATCGCAATGGCAAAAAAGAAAAGAAGGATAAGTACTAAGTTGCGAGCAGACGTGCAAGACAAGAACAACCACACAAGACCAGACATTCAACCGACAGTGCTGCTGAAGTTTCACATCTTCTGGGCTGTTATGCCATGTCAACTGACAGTTACCAACATTTTGAAGGAGCCGAATGCCTTCATCTCTTGGGCCATGCAGCCAAGAGAAGAGCAAGTTAGCACCATCTTACAATATAGGTAAACTGTCTCTAAACAAATAAATACAATTACAAAATATCCAGTTACCCCTACATAATTACTACCATATGAAATTAATATGATTAATTTGTGGTAACAATTTCTGGCAAAAAGACTGTTGTTACAACAGCTGCACTAAATTCACATGCAAATTCCTGAAGAATGGAAATTTTTTCCATAAATGTAGAAAAATAATAAACTGTTTATGCCTGGCTTGGGCTGGTATCAGAAAAAAAAATACTAAATATATAATTAATCTAAATGCAGGAACACAAAACCAAGATTTCATTGTGTTTACAATATACAGCCATGGAATAACCTTCATAATACAGATCCCATTTCCTGAAAATTCCAGCTACTTTTTATATTTCTGCATCAGGAATTATTAACCCATTACAGTACATGAACAAAATAAGATTTAATTCCATCCACACCAAATGCACACTGGAAAAACGAAAATAATGATTTACCCACATGTATGAGCAACTTACCTCTACCAAAATCTGTTGGGTTTTAAATAAAATCACAAAACAAAGAATATTTGGAAATATATTATTTTATTATTATTTGTTATTTCCATTACATCAGTATTGCTATTCATATCGCATACTACTACCTAATCATTTAATATTTGAAGAGTTAACTTCTTCTGTAAAATCCTCCTCTAACATTCTGTACCTTCAACTGCGGGAGAGTGCGGATGACAAAGATCTGCGTTTCACTATGTCATTAGTACTGGGGTTAATCTTTCCTTTGACAAGGTGCTTTCCTTCATCAGCTCCCATTTTCCTTGCACGCGGCAATGTCAAAGATCTGCGTTTCACTACCTTGGTGACATCCTGTTGCACTTTTCCTTTGTTGGCATTTACCTTACCTAATTTGGGAGAAAGGATGGAGGAAGAGGATAAAGATCTGCGTTTATTTGCCTTGGTGACATCTTGTAGCACTTCTCCTTTGTCAGCCTCTACTTTCCTTACTTTGGAAGAAAGTACAGATGATGATAATGATGAAGGTAAAGACCTGCGTTTTGCCACCTCAGTAGCACTGGAATGCACCTTTCCTCTCAAAAGGCGCTTCCCTTCATCGGCTTTTACTTTCCGTATACGAGGAGAGGATAATGATGTTGGTAAATCTGTGCGTTTCACTCCCTCATTAACATCTGGCTGCACCTTATGTTTGGAAGTATTATTTCCTGCTTCAGTGTTCAGTTTCTTTGCACGTGGAGAAGGTAGGGATTTTGATAACGAAGTATATTTCCCTGCTTTGGTGACCCCAGGTTGCACCTTTATTTTTGGACTACCTTTTTTTACTTTACCTTCAACATTCTTTAAAGCGGGTGAAAGCATGGACGTGGACGAAAATCTGCGTGTCATTACCATTCCACTGGAAACAACCTTTTTTCCTTCGGCTGTCACTTCTTTCACCCTGGGTGAAGGTTTAGATGCTGATGAAGACCTGCGTTTCACTGCCTCGGGGATGCTAGGTCGTGCATTTCTTTTGGAAACATTTTTTTCTGCAGCTTCCCCTTTCTTTAACCTAGGCAAAAAGTCTGATGTTGATGCAGGTTCACATTCCACTGCCTCACGGATGGTGGGTCGCAAATCTCGTTTGGGAACATCCTTTTCTGTTTCAACCTTCTGTCTCTTCAGACGGAGCGACAATGTGGATGGTGACAAAGATTTGCGTTTCACTGGAGAGATGACATTAGACTGCAACCTTCCCTTAGAAACATCCTTTCTTGCTTTAGCTTTCACTTTTTTTACAATGGGTGAAAATGTGGATGCTGATAATCTTCTGTGTTTCATTACTCTTTTCTTGGTAACATCCTTTTCTGCTTGCACCTTCTCTTTCTTTTCAGTGGAGGAAGGGTTGGATGCTGGTAATGATTTGCATTTCACTATCCTGATGACATTGGGATGAACCTTGAACTCAACCTCACTATCACTTTCATCTATTTGAAGAACTGGATGCTCTCCTGTCTTGGACATAACACTATTTAGCAGTTGCAGTGAGCCACCCTCAATCTGCAACACAAAACAAGAAACATCTTTCCAACAACTGACTTGAAGGCCCAAATGCAGTTAAACTGAAGAACTGCCCTATCAGTTCTTAAGATATGCTGCCTCATGTACAAATGTCTTTGTGAGCGCACTCAACAACTTGCCATAACCTCCAGGCCATTTGGCCTGAGAGCACTTCCTATATGTGCCAACAACTGGTTTACCTTCTGGGAAGACCTGTAGAGTTGGTACAACTGTGAGCAGCTTGCAAGCAAATGTAAACCAACTCTAAGATGGTGACACAGAAGATTTTGACAAATGAAGAAATGAAGAGTTCATATTAGATTTGGGACAAGCACACAGATTGTGCTAACAAAAACAGAAACATGTGCTGGCTGCTAAAAGGAAAGCACTTAACACCATTCTGGCAAATATAAATGCCCCCAATCCTCCCCCTCCCTAAAAAAAAAAGAAGCAGAAAAAGAAAGAATCTTCAGAATGATGCAAAGGGACTTTATTTACTTACATGAACATTATAAAGAACAGGCCAGCAATTTGTACATTGCATACACACTACTTTCTTGCCCACACACCTGTTCTATCAGCCTACACAATGCTTGAACCCCACACACAGAGATCTGAATTCTCATTTCTGTGAAACATAATATCTTACATAAACAAAAATTTGTGCTTGAGGTACAATCACCAGGGGAATTCCTATTTTATGCCCTACTGTCATTCCTGAAAAGTGTGTATAAATAAAAAATGATATTCCCATCAGAAAAAAAGGGGTCACCATAGTACAATACAACCAACCAAATGGTCTTAGGATCAAAAATTAGAAAGACAGAGCATAAATTAAGAAACGATGTAAATTAGTAAGGGGTATTAATGCAAAAATGTAAAACAAATGGGAGTAAAATATGGGCTGAGTGCAGTTCAGAAAGATGTTGGGAAGCCAAAAGTACAGGCAATCATCTACACAATGTTCTTATAATAAAAACCAACAACATACACTATTTCTCTAATTTATTTTGGCATAGAACTCTACATGTTTCGGACAGTTCCTCTGTACATCATCAGGAGTGCAGTACTGTATACGCAGCAATAGGTATTTGTCATACAGGTTATGCTGACTGTCTGCTGGTGAGATCATCCTGATCTCGCCAGGAGGCAGTCTTGTTGGTTTTTATTATAAGAGTATATTATGATGCACTGTCCTCTGAATGTCAAAATCCACAAAATGGAATGGATTTCTTGTGCAGTGCTGTTTACCTGGCAGTCCAAATTAATGCCACTCTTCTCCAGCTGTTTCTTCACTTTGTTCAGGTGCCTGGTTTCATGTAATACTACTCCTGCCTCTTCTTCTGGTGTCAGCTTCTTGTTAATATTCTGGACCCACTTTTTCTGTGACCGCCTTCTTGGGCAGTTGTCAGGACGAATGTGCAAGTTTCTAAACATCCCTCGGTACGCGCGATCTCCAGGGATGTATTCAGCTGCAAGTTAAGGTTACAGACATGTACAAGTGTGCAAGAAACACAAACAATTTGTCACAGACTACAGCATGTCAGAATGCTGCAACCCATCAAATGTGAAACATAACTGAATGTACCATGTACGAGAACAAATTCCAAGCCTGAAGAAACTTTATAGATCCCAGCCTCAAATTATGGGGCAGGAGAGTAAGGAAACAAGATGGCATGCATTACCAATACTTGTGCTTGCAAATCAGACAGTGAAGACTAAGAGGCATGCAGCTGCAACATCGCAAGGCTCAAGGCACTGTCAATTTCACTGTGAACTTCAAAACTTATCTGGAAAGAGATCCTGTACCTATTTCGTTTACCCTATATTTCAAAAGAATGAGGTTTTGATTGGTGTGCTGAAAGGCTGCTGTTTCCAGCTGGCAAGTCAGCTGCTAGGCACCAACCTTGACCCTGGCACACTAATTTAAATGCCCAATATATAAATAACATTGGGTGGAGTTGGGGAGGGGAGGGGGAGCAAATGATTCAATGTTCACACCAGGTGCAAAATTTGCTAACCACAAGTCTGATTCTGTGTACTCTAGCCCCCTTTTGTGTAGCACTCTCAAAAAGGAAGAATGGACATAAAATTTGAGTAATACATGATACATCTGATTAATGCTGGGAGTTGTTTAATGACAAGCGTTAACAGTTCAGGAAGATAACCTAGAATCCTACTGAAGAATCTGAAAGAAGGCAGTGAGAATCCAATTCACGGTGTTATCCTGGAGGGATTGGTAACACATCAGTCAGGACAGTGAGCAGGCCAGGCCCCTGAGGTCAATCTCAGACAAACCATCCCAAGTTGGGGAAATAACCTGGACAGTCTAGATAGTCCCCACCTTTATAAACAGGAGGAAAGCATACATAAAGACCTATCCTTGACCAGACACACTGTTTTTCAATTAAGTTACATGTATGTATGAAGTTAAACTGACTTCCTGAATCCATATCAGTTAGGTGGGCCATAGAGCACTAACTTTCTACAGCACCAGCCAGATAGCTTGCTATGCCAGGGAAGACACGGTTTATGTCAACAGGAAAGGCGAACTCTGCAATAAACCATACCTTTGAGTAGTTTACCACACATGAGGTAATTGTTCATGGTCTCAGCCACCACCTGTGCCACCTCAGAGTATAAGAACTCTATGAAAGCATATCCCTTAGGTTTTCCTGTCTGCAAAATGAATGAAAGACACTGTCATGGTGAGTTGTTTCATTTAAATCTTGTATAAATTGTAGGAAAAAAAACAAACAAAAAAAGGAAAATAAGATGTTTGGATTAGGAGCTGGGTTTAACAGTATTAATAACTTGCCACAAACACTAAGAGAATCCAACCCTTCAGGGATGTTGTGCTGTGCTGTTGGGTTTATAGTGTTCAACAGTTTGAAGGATTTTGATGTCTTCTGTTTGGAATCAAGCAATCCAAGAAGAAGGAGAAGAAGAAGAAATATTTCTTCTTGGACTGCCTGATGTAAAATATGAAGGCACCACAAACCTTCAAAATGCTAAGCACACTAACAGCACAGTACAACATCCCACAAGAATCTTCAGCAACACTGCTGTCAGAACTTAATGTCTTATAATACAAACACTACTAAACACTATATGCTTCTATACACATACAGACTGAAAGGATAACTTTTGTCTATAGACTCAGAAATGTAAAAGCCTAATGCTCATTCACAACCACACAAACATTAGGAAATTAAATTGTCTGTTTTCTTCTGTATGTCAACATCTGTGACTTTTATCAAAGTTTTTTTCACCAACTGATGCACAACTGAATAGTCTCAAAAATGATTTTAAATCTACATTAAAATTTACATTAAAAAGCTCCTACATCTTTCAGTGTAAACACCATCTTCAGGGAGCGCACTATTTGAGCTTGCTAAAGTTGCAGTTGTTAAAATCAATTAAAATACACCCGTGTGGTTAATTCAGTGGTGTGGCTGCATATATTGTTATTGGGTCCATGTCAGGATAGGTATGTGGCACCGTTCAGAATCAGTCTGATGAAAATTGTAACAGAACTTATGGCAGGACCAGGTAACCTAACCACCCAGAGCTAACTGGGAAGCTGTAGTAACTGTGGAACTTGAAACTTATCTATCTTCTTGTATAACATGTTGACATCAATCTTGCGGTCAGTATAGTTTAGTACTTGTTAATACAGTTTTGTCCAGTTTAGTTCAGTATTATGACATACCCGGTTAGCTTCAAGGAAACACGTGAGACACATCAACATTTGCAGTGAGCTGCAATCACCAAGTACAGTGGTGAGCTATACTAAATACAAGTTTTCTCAAGCAAAGCAGTATAACACTCAAGGCCCTCATATAATGCAACCTGGAATAATATGTTAAAACATTATACACAATTTCAGACCAACATACCTTTTTACTCCTAACCAGATTAAGTCGAGTGACTCTGCCAAACTGGGAGAAGTATGAATTCATTTCTTCCTCACAAAAGCCCTCTGGGATGTGGCTGAGATAGACAACACCTTTACCCTGGTCCTTCCATGCTGGTTTACCGCCTTGCTGATCAGCAGCCTTTCTCTCCTTTCCCAAAACAGCCCTTTTCCCAGTAACCTTCGTGGCATTACTACTATTTTGGTCCCGGACTGTCAGCTCGTTCTCCTTGAAAGTACAGATGTACAAAGAAGTTACAATATTGTTTATTGTCGGTCTTACACAACACTGTTGTGTAAGACGGACAATAGACAACATTGTTATTTAGCACAACGGGATGGATAATCCACAATTTAAAGAAGTTACAGTTATTAAAGTAGAGCGTTCAAGCTATTTCAATAAAGAAGTATAAATTACATTTTCCAGTTTACACATGCTTACCCCATACAAAACCATTCCTTCAATTATCCACTACTGCAATTAAAACATATTTACCTTAATCAAAGCCTTAATATTCTTCACAGCTTTCGTAAATGTCGACTGTGCCGACTTGTCCAGGGAAATACTGTGTACCATTTGTAGTTACGAAATTGTCACGCAGAGCAAATGAAAGTCCCACACACATGCTCAGCTCTACGACGCGTCTCATTGGGGGTACTATGCTCATGGACAACACCTAGCTGATCATGGTTCAAAGATAGGGTAATACAATCCACGGTATCAATGGTGTGCGAGACACGGATTACAGTTTGGTCAGTGTATGTTAATTAAATCTGTGGCTACAATCGTCACCTCTGCTTTCAATCTGCGGAATGGCGGACGGCGTGAATATAGGTGGTGTGAGGAAAAAGTGATGTTTTTTGTTGTTCGGCACTTATGTTTAAGAAAATGAAAGATTTTGTAATGTTTTAATGTATACGTAATTTAGTTTGTAATAAATATGGGTGATTCTGTGCTGCTGGATACATTGGAGATTCTTAGGAAGACTGGTAGTAAGATTCCTGAGCAAGTATGGGAAAATGTGGACAATGCAATTCTTGATGCGCTTTTGCCCCAGATGAAAGTAGGCAATGAAAGGCCGTGCGAAGAATTGGACTTCAAGAAGTACTTGTTGAACATTGGGAGCAAATTAAAGGCTATTACGCTTATATTCCAGCAAATTGTTAAAAACTTGGGTTGTGACGAATTTCATGGTAATAAACGAATTAGTAAAAACCATGCCGTGTATTTACTGTTACTCTGCGGAGAACACTCGAGCGATGACATGTGGACTACGGAAGAAACTGTTAGGTATTCTGAAGAACTGATGAGTCTTCTATGCAAACTGTGGAGCTGCAAGTTCATATCGCAAATGTTGATAGGTGATGAATCTAGAGATGAGTATTTTGGGCTCTTTTCAGCAGTGCTTTTGTCTTTACGACCGAAACTGCAGAAAAATACGTGGAAGACTTATCCAGCAGCAGTTTCATGTTATCAATGGTTATTGTTTCAGGTCAAGGTAACTAAACAGTTTGTATTTGCATGCATTCTGACTTTTGTACCAAAAGTATTATCTTGTTCCTGATAGAATTGATTGTACTGCATGGCAGCCAACATAGTGCTTGTAGCATATGTGATGGTTGTCTGGATAAGTAAATATAGTATCCGGGAAGCTTAGACATAAAAAACCTGTTCCTTATGTTTCTGTCTGTAACTCCAGCCTAAAACAAAGCATTTTTTTTTAAATAAAATGAAACCTAAAGCCCTGCTTGCTGGTAATGTGAAAGTGTAGCTGGGCTGGAATACATTCTGTCTTTGAAATTTATGTTAGGAACAGTAAACTAAGTTCTGACCACTAAAATGAAGCTTCCAAGCCCAACTCTGATGGTTGATGTGTTAATATTTATATATCATGGGTACCTGTCACCTCAGTGGAATAAATGCCCATGTTGCACTTGTGTTGTGTCATTAAAGTAGAATCTGAATATCTGACACTAGTGAGATGGCCTTATTTTGATTTGAATTTTTGGCACCAAAGTGAAACCTGGAACCTTGTCGGGGTCATTGTTGTGTTAATATTTGTTGGGTACTTGTTACAAAAATGAAACCTGAAAGCTCAAATATATGATAGTGTAACACATTATTTCCCCATTGTTATCACACTTCACTTTTTTATGAATGAACACTATGAAGCATGCTTGTGTGTTGAACAGAAGCAGTATTTTAAAGTAAACATAACAGTACCATCATTAATGTGTACCAACATTTTTGTCCTACTGTTTGCTGGATTATTGATAGGTGCAAATGCGCTGATCAATAATCCAGCACCATCATTACCTACACCTCAGTATCAGACACATCCCATAAGCAACTAGATTGCTTATTTGCATGATAAAATACCTTAAAGCTGCTTGTACAGACTTCCTGATGATAAACACTTAGTTGTTTGAAATATGTCAAAAACTATATAATTGAATTAAATCATTAATGAAAAAAGTCTGCATCTTGTTGGTTTCTTCTGACATATGTATAATGGAAGCCATCTTGCCATTTCATTGCACACACAGATAGTAATAGTAATTGATGTGATTGATACCAGAGCCTCCTACTACACAGAAACACCTTGGTGGATTACGTTTTTGCTTCTACACCACGTAGCTAACACTTTGACTCCAATTTATATATATACAAGTTTATCTTATTTTAATGATCTTAACTTATACTGATGTCTTATCCTTATATATATATATATATATATATATATATATATATACAACTTGATGACTTGTAACTTTACAACCACTGGCTAGGTCACAACCAATCTTTGACAATTTTTTTACAATTTTATACAATTCTAAATTGTAAAAATAATTGTACAACATGTGGGATCCCATAGTGTGGATGCAAGCACACTGTGTTTTGCCTTACTTTGAAAATATCATAATGGTGGCCTGATGACGGACTTCACACACAGAAACTTACAGCTATATTTAAATAAAAAATAGGTGATTGTTTTTAATGTTTACATAACAGGTGCCTTGTTTTTGTACATTGGCAATGGTTACTCGAGCTTCCGTGACTGCCATCTGATGTGCTGAGAATGTAAATGATGCAAAATTAACCAATGGAGACACAAATGCACATATTTAGATTACATTTACATGTTTCTTTATAATTATTGCTTTATTAAAGTTGTAATGGTATCTGTAAAGGGCACTGATTCAAGAGAGTGTAAGCAGCTAAGTGCTGCAAAAAATTAACTAAAGTATTTGCTTGAATACAAGACGAGGTTTTTACCTTAAATTTGGTGCTTAAAGATGTGAGGTCATCTTAAATTTGCATATGAAGCACCAGCCAGACTGCACCAAACTGGATCACTGTGAACGAGACCACGTGAAGCCAAACCAAGGTCTGCAGCGGCAAATTGTCATGTGCGATCCGCACTCTACTGAGATATTGCACAGCATAGAATGGTAATTCCTTCCCAACATTTCGGGGTAATCTGTCCCATATTCAAATGACAAGAAATAAAAAAGAAAGATCAGATATGATGTAAGTTAACTGACACAATCTTCTATTTTGGGACTTCGTCCATCATCTGATTGTTTGAACAAGCATAACATTTCGGAGACCAGCTCTCTTTCTGTCTTCAAGCAAAGAAGCACCTAACATGGTGGACCTCTTAGATTGAGTTATTCTCAATCACTGGGCACCATAGACACAGTAATTTGTTTCGGTGTGTACCTGAGAACGGATCTAGTCCAAGGGTAGTAACAGGAAAATGGCTATTGGAAAATAAAACTTAGACCAATCCATAAACTAAGAACCATAAAAAGAGCCATGAACTTGGACTGGTCAGACCACAGACATGACACAAAAATCCAGAACACATGTAATTAAATTCTTAACACCACTAGCACCATCTGCAGAGAAAATTGTGAATCTTCTTGGGTTAAAGTAAGTTTATAAACCAAGAAATATAAATGTAGTATTAGGTCAGTGTGGATCATAACAGCATGGTAGCACATCTCACCAGAAGTAATTGTGAAAGGTTTTGAAGAAGTGCTGTATATCCATTGCAATGGATGAGACTGATGGTGATATGTTTTGGGATGGCAGTGAAGAGGATAGGGAATGTTAGGAGTGAGTGTGTGGACGATGAAGGCACTGACTGTGAAGATGGAAAAAATGCCTCTGATCGGTAAAGGTAGGTAGAATCTAACATGCACTGTGTATTAAGTGCATAAAACTACTAGTAAATATTTTTCTTAGCAGACTTTTATTTTTAGGGGATCAGCTTAGAGTTCAATAAATACACTTTCACTTGACAGGCATGATTTTTTTGGGGCATCGTCTTAGATTGGATTTGTGTTGCAATGGGGTAAATATGGTATGATACATTAATTAGCCTGATGTTGGTGGAATAAGTATTTCTGTTTCACAAGAGATTTGCCAACAAAACAAAACATCACAGTCATAATCTTGTTAGTAATGTAAAAGAGAATTCTTGTTAGAATACATTTTGTGTTTTAAATCTGTGTTTGATATGTAAATGAAATTTCTGGCACAAAAGAGAAAACCTGAAAGTCTAGCCTTGGTGATAATATGAAGGGCCATCCTTGGTGGAGTATTGTTGGTGTTTAAAATCTGTGTTTGGAATCATAAACAAAGCACCCATCTCTAAAACACAGAGCCTGATGTTGGTGGACTGTTTTTTTTTAATGTGTTAGTAACTGTCATCTATAAGATCTGTTATGTGTAAGATGCAAGAAGTACTGATGACAGCCATGAATATATACATTCTCACTTTCTGTGAAATTTATTTGTGTATAAGAAATAATGATATTCTGAGATGTTAGTGAACCAAGATTTGCAACAGAGTACATCCCAGAAGACTGACAAGTGTTGCTCCTACTGTGTAATGGTGTGGAATTTTGCATAGTTTGACCCCATACCGATAAAATGCAGCCAATTTCATTTATCACCTATAAAAACTGAACCATTTAGATTTTGATGTCTTGACCTAACATTGTGTTAGTTGCCATAGGTCATCTCCTGTGTGATAAAATTAATTTACAGTACTGTCATATCATTTTCCAGAGCCCCCACTTGAGCCCACACCTCAGCAGTGTTCTGCCAACAGCTCTTATTATTCTTGATGATTTTGTACCAGAGAGAAGGATATGTGGTACTAAATACCTGAACCACATAACTGACAATGTTGTAAGTACTTCATTTGGACTTCATCACTAATGAGAAATATTACAACATTGGCAAACAATAATTTTGAGTTTAACACATGACTTGCCAAGCAAAGGATTAAAACTGTAATTTTTAGGCATTTGTTTATGTCATGGGCCTCCAACTTTTTATGGCAAAGGGCCATGCCATTTATTATTGGCTGGTTTGTGGGACACATGTGAAAAAATTCTAATAAATGGTGTACCCGACTGCCAAAAATTATTGTGATTTTTATAGTATATACGCAATTTACAGATGTGGCCGCAGGCCACAAAATACAACCTGGCAGGCTGTGGGTTGGAGACCTGCGGTTTCTGTGCTCTGCCAGGTGGCAAAAGAGGGATGGGATATACACTGTTGTTGCACTCTGATTCCCTGTGTGGCAAGAGGAGTGGGGAGTTCATTTCTGTCTTGCAGCTAACACAAGTTGCATGTGTGCCTGAACTGACTTATGTAGGAGTAATGCTGTAGATACATATTCAGGACATGCCTATATTTGGATCTTGGCTGGTCTCTGATAATCCTGACTGATGTTTCCATTTCAATTCATCAGTCGTATGTCACCCTGCCTTCCATGTTATATAGTCAGAGTTACAGACAGTGCCATACAGTAATCTACAAAAGAACACTCATATTTGTGGTGGGTATTTTATGTTTTGTTGACTGTACATCCATATATAAATCTTGTAAATAAAGCCAACTTGGTGCACAATTTTTCTTAGTATGTTTATTTCTTTTCTCTACATGTTTCGGGCAACTGTGTGCCCACCATCTGGAGAAATAACTGTATCTATGCGACACTTAGTATTTGTCACTCTGTGTGGATGACTGTCTGGTATGCAGGGTGCACCCTCCCTGCATACCAGACAGTCATCCACACAGAGTGACAAATACCAAGTGTCGCATAGACAGTTATTTCTTCAGATGATGGGCACACAGTCGCCCGAAACATGTAGAGAAGAGAAATAAACATACTAAGAAAAACTGTGCACCAAGTTGGCTTTATTTACAAGATTGTGGTGGGTAATCTTGCTGAACAGAGGAATGAGTGTACCTAACTCTCCAGCATTAGTATCCACTGGTTTCTCAATCCCACACTTGGACGTAGCAGTTCGTTAAGCCCCTGGCATTGTATCGTGTCTGTTTAGCCTTGAGTTCTTTCATACCATGCATCTTCACTTATAGTTTAATTTTTTACCACAACAGTCAGTAATTATAAAGTTGTGTGATTTCAGGTTTACACTTCAATATGAATGAAATCTTCGATTTTCTGTGCTGTTACACAGCATTGGGTGAATGGCCTTCTTTGATCATTCAACTTGTGAAACTGGAACCAGTAAGATTTCCTGAAACATCAGCACCCGAGTAGCAAAGCTGCATAACAGCCCAGAAAACTGAATATTTCAAACATGGTTATTGTGTATACTGATTCATGTTGTAAACGCTTTTTGAGCAAGAACATATCACTTTTTCTGTAATGCCCTCTCATATGCTTCCTTCACCTACAGAGAGCTCTGAGGGTTCTGAACAAAAAGTTCCTAACCTACAGACTACACAATGTCATAATGTTAGAGATCACAATTTACAACTTCACTGCCATGTATACCAAAAATCTCATTAAGAAGAGCTGCTTTCTTTTCACAGACACGTACAGAGCTGGGCTGGAATGGGTATGGTGATGTCATCTACAAAGCTCTGGAGCCACTCCTGTACCAGCGAGAGGCAGACCTAATTCAGCCTCTTGTCTCATGCCTAATCACTGTGCTTGGCAAGGTGGAGGGTGGCTACATCAAGGATGAACCCAACTACCAGGTGAGAGGAAAATATGTGCATGTGCTCACTGTTGTGTCTAATGTAAGTTACCAGCTCATGGTTCAACATGGTTTGCAGCCATGTTACAGGTAACACAGCTAGACAAATTACATGTTGTGGAATAGCATCAGCATATCATATAAAGGTACAAATGCAGTCAGTCTGTAGTGTGAGAATGCTTAATCTTAAATTATTGTTGGAAGTTGCTGCTTCATAACAAAATGGGTTGATTTTAAGTAACTTTGAGAACAGGTGAACTATCACTCAGCAAGAACTAGAAAAAAAATACCAAGTTAGAACGTCTTATTGCCTCCACTCATCAGAGTTATATGAGCTTTGGTTATGACGAACCACACCCAAACTATCCAGTGATATGGAAGGTTAATCCAAGGAATATTATTGGTGGCTGTCACAGTGCAGGCCTATTATGGGTAGCAGTGGTTTGGGCCTTGTGACAGATGCTGTCATTCTGACAGGTAGCAGTGGTTTGGGCCTTGTGACACATGCTGTCATTCTGACAGGTAGCAGTGGTTTGGGCCTTGTGACAGATGCTGTCATTCTGACAGGTAGCAGTGGTTTGGGCCTTGTGACACATGCTGTCATTCTGACAGGTAGCAGTGGTTTG
>Ga0123354_10003686_pt1 | contig 21286 bp, 18 predicted proteins | sample TergutLab28metaG_2_FD_97872 | JGI IMG/M metagenome (GOLD analysis project Ga0123354, IMG submission 97872) | Labiotermes labralis P4 segment gut microbial communities from Petit-Saut dam, French Guiana - Lab288 P4 | ecosystem: Host-associated > Arthropoda: Insects > Digestive system > Gut ... | reverse complement strand
GTTTAAAGTTCATTTTAAGAATAAACTTGAAAATATTACAGAAAGTTGTATTCATTTTAACAGTTGTAGGAATTAGGTCTCTGAGCATGTATGTGTTGAAATGTTTAAAGTTCATTTTGGACAGTATTTTTCTGGCAAAGAATGAAAATTAGGACTGCAGATTGTATGCTTTTGTTTATAGCCTGCAATTGAGACAATTGAATGTCATTTTTGTTAGTGCACTTACAGAGTATTATGTATTTAGTGTGAATTAATAGTGTACACTTTACGTGGTCAGAATCAAGTTGTGAATTTTTATGGTGTTCGGCAATCAGGCATTCTGTCCCACATCCAACTTAATCCCAGCTTCAGACAAGAAGTCTGTGAACCGAAGCTACTTGATGAATGATACAGTATGCTGCGAAGTGCTGGAAGTGAACTCTGATACTGAGAAGCTGGTGTGTGGAATGAAGGGTGTGACACTGCCACCTAATTCAGATTACGCCTCACGGCTAGGCCTCATCCACTCTGATGATTTCCCAGAAGTGTACAAGTAAGTGATTCTTCTGCATGTTTTGCAGGGAGTTGATATTTTGTGTCTATATCTTTGGACATGGTTAAGCCATCATTTTGTGTGTGTATCTTTGGACATGGTTACGCCTTCGTATAAAATCTGAGATTAATGGATGCTTATTGTATATTTCCAGCATAATTTTGTGTGTGACTGTTACTTGTGTATATTGTGCAGTGCCTTTGTTAGGTGTGTTTCCAAAATTGCAAAAAGCAACAATTGGCTTTGTCATGTCCATCTGTCTATCCATCCACGTGGAACAACTCGACTACCGCTTGATGGATTTTCATGAAATATGATATTTGAGGATTTTTAAAAAATCTGCTGAGAAAATTCTAATTTCATTAATATCAGACAAGAATAACAGGTACTTCACCCGAAAACCAATGTACATTTTTGATCTGGTCTTGATCTGTTCTTCTTAGAATGAGAAATGTTCCAGACAAATGTAAAGAAAGTCGAAGCATACATTTTATGTTCGATAACATTTTCGAAAATCGCGCCCTCTGTGAGACAGTGTGAAAAAATATTGTAGAAGTGGGTAGGCCACAGTACAATATGGCGCATGTGCATTGCATGCTGAATACCTAAGGCTACAAAGAAACACACTCGGGTTGTGTAATACTCATTGCTTTTCCAGTGCAACAACGGTTGCACGAACGTGCCTCTGGTACATTACACGTTCATTACCTTTACATTACACGTTCATTACCTGTCTTGTTTAAAGAAATGAACACGTATTTTGTGCATATAGGTGTGCATGTTTAATTGCTTTTACATTAATGCATACATGAGTAAAATAGTTCTGTGATCATCAATTATAAATTTGAAATCTTTGTGTGATGTATGCACGACACAATATACACAAGCTTGCTGCTGCTGTTGTCATAGATACTACAGCACCAAGTTTGGTTGTGGACACTGCTATTTCTGTACATACGCAGTTCTTATTTCAACGGTCAAAAGACACACATGAACACTGGATAATATGATTTTGATTGTCTTGAATGGTAAGGTTTGATATTTGCCATTTGTGTGGGTTAACATGTGTGCTAATAAAAATTGTGTAGCTTTAAGAAATGCCAGTTTTTTTTTTTTAAAGAAACACACACACACACACACACACACATACACATACACTGTTATTAAGTGGTGTAAAAAGGTCTGGTTGTTAAATTTGTGTTAATAGGGTACAAAGATATGTAATTTAATTGGTTTGGGTTTGAAACATTTAACACTTTCATGAACCTTTATTTATGTTCAATCTGCTTTAAGTCTGTGTTGTTGCAAGTTACCCAGGTTTTAAAACATATCACCCTTGAAGCTTATATTTTGAAAACATTACAAAACCTTGTGTTATAGCTCTTTTGGTTTATGACATGACATAATGTAAAAATGTAAAATATTGTAAAGTATTATGCCACGACATAACCCAGAAGAGCTACAATTTAAGTGTCATTGTGGTGAAAGCCATTGATCACAAAAAAAAAACATTATTTGCAGCAGCTTTGTGGTTTAATTCCTGTATTGATTTTGCTGTATGTGAGATGTTTTGTATGAAAGCTGCAGGTTTCTAGTTCCTAACCTTCAACCTATATGCGCCTGACAGTCAGGACAATTTGTGAATCCAGGAATACTAATGTCCCTTACTGGACACACATGGCGACAACCCTAGAACTTTTTTTTAGTGTCAAGTTGTGCTACACAATCTCCATTTCCTATGAAGTGTCAATTTACTGCATAATTTTATCTTATTCATTTTACACATTCACATTTTTTCATACAGTAGGCACCACCCATTAGCACTGGTACAGTTATTTCGATTTAATGCCAGTAGTTTAAAAGATAATTAGTTCAGGGTCATGTTCATTCCCACTGATAGGTTAAATTGTGGGGAATATTCTGTATTATCATAAGGGGTTTCCACTTGCAGGTTTTGTTCCTTACACTGTTAATTTTAAAGCACTTAAGTAGACTTGCGAATTGAGAACTGAACTTTGCAGTAAGCTTGCCCAAAAAGTTTTGCAACACAATATTTTTATTGCTAGTAATTTATTATATATTTCTTTGAACCTGCTCATAGGATAACTAGATGGATGTATTACACACCTCATTTTTCTACATAATCTCCAACTTCCAACATGAACATCTATCCCCTCCTTGTACCAGTTTAAACTCTGTACTCTTGGCAACTTCTTTGTTTCTGCAGTAACCTCATCATATCTGCTGAACCTCTGCCAATGGATGGCATCTTTGAGGGCTTCAGAGAGGTGAAAATCTTGAGTGGCCGAGTTGTGGGCTGTATAGTGGGTGGGGAAGAATGGTCCATCCGAGTTACGTTATTGCTTTCTGTATTTTCAAACTTGTCAGTGGTCTTGTTTTGTCATGTCGAAGGAGGATTTCAGCAAAATATTTGAGAGGTCATACTCACCTGAAATGCTTTTACAAGGTATTGAGTGTCGGAATGTACAGATCTGTGTAAACAGTTTTATCTTGTGGCATAATGTCTGCCAGAATCATTTCTTCTGCTTCTCAAAAACTGTGGCTGTGACTTTCCCTGTTGAAGGAATAGCCGGTACCTTCTTCTGAGGAGAAGGTACATTATACTATTCCAGTGAGTGTCTTTTATGCAATTCAGAGTGACATATCCATGACAGAAAGCTTTTAGTCGGCCTCATAACAGGAGAACAAATGTTAGCACCTCTTTTGGTACAGTTGTGATAGTTAAGCTTTGTGGAACCCACATGAGTACACACTGTTGAATATTCGAAGACATCAGTAATGTTGCTTGCACTTCCCTTGGATACTGAGCACTCTGTTCTGATGTTTCTGGTTGTAATCATCTGTTCAGAATGTGTTCATCAGCATGTTGAAGCAATGCGCAAGTGACTGCTCTTGTTTGGCCAGAGCAATGTATGTCACTGAGCTGCACTTGGCATCTCACAGAACCTGAACTCAGTGACCATGCTTTTATCACCACCATTGACACTGTACATATTTTTAATTACTTGTGAATATTTGTTACTGATTCCCTCTTTGTCACAGGAAATTCAGTAGCAGCCTGTGATTTAAAATGCATCAGCGTACCATGCCATTTTGATGACCCACTGTGCATAAGCAAGAAAAGTATTGTTCTGCTTTGCTGCAGTAGCTTGCAGGACGTTCAAAATTAACCACAGGAAAAATTGTGCAAGCATTTCTTGTTGATTTTGGTTTTGACTGCAGTATAGAAAGTGTTGCAAAACTTCTTGGGCAACTTTGTGTTAGAAAGGTGCAAACACTCTTATCTGTCCTTTAAAAAGTCAGTAGTAATTCCTGATTGAGGGTCATAAGAAACAAGGTCTCTGGGTTGTATGAATGAGGTAGGGGGGCATGGTATGGTTGTGATTATGGACTTGATTGTCAATAGTAAAGCAGTTGGGTGGAAGAGAAGTGCACTGGTAGTGAAACAGGTGGGTGGAAGAGGACTGTGCAGAGAGGACTCAGCCTGTAGTTGTCAGAGTCTGTGACAAAATTAGGAAACTTGGAGGATCTGAAATATCAGGAATTATAAATAAAAATATGGAACTAAATGTTGTGACTGCATACATCTCACAGGAAGATTCTAAATGTGGTCCATATATCTAGTATGATGAGTTGCTGCATGAATGAAGTAGTAGAGAAAGGAAGGGTTGTTCAACATAGTGAAGACCCATGCGTACTGGTTGTAGAATATAACATTCGATTCCCTCTGTTAGGAGTTACTGTGGACCTTTTGTCCAACTGCCCATTCCTTTCTGTTCTATACAGTTTGCCTGCTGAGTATAGGTTGTTACTTAAACCCACTTCATCTGCTTGTCTGTGATGAGAAAAAAATAGTTTAATTTTTTATTAATGTTTTCTCTCATTTCTATTTCTTCACAGATGTTGAACAGTAAATGGTATCTTGTGTTCATATTGTATAATATAAGGGAAAAGTATTGTATGTGTACTGTACTGTATGTTGTGTGATGGTAAGTAAAGGTGGCATTAAACAGTTGCAGCAGAATGGATAAGAATGCTTTCTGTTGTGATAAGTCTGACAGGTGGAAATTTTGTCTGATTGGTGAACTGAGCCAACAATTATTGATGTGCATAGACATGGCGTATTAAATAAACTACATGCCCAGTATGTTAGGCGAGTGTTCCAAATAATCTTGTCAGTTGGAGGTCAATAGTGGGGCAGGAGGAAATAATAAAAATTTCTCCATTGCCCTGTTCTCTTGCACATCTGTTGTTTGTATAAACCATTCTGGCGAATCCTAATGTAAAAAACTGTATCTATCTTAAATTCTGGCATAAATACTTGGAGGAAAGGTTGTGGTATCCTCATTATTGAGCATTTAGTGTGGCTTTATGCCAGCTAGTTAGATAGATCTTAAACGTGTAAATGAATTTTAATAATTTGAGGTAGCTGGGTAGAGGGAAAGGGGTGTGGTACTGTACAGTAAGCCACCTTCTGCACTTTGACACAAATGATGTCTGAAGTTAGCAGCAGGAATGGCCATAGGGTTACAGTTTTAATGTCAGAACTAAAGTTGGATTGTATTGTGTAGGGTGCACCAAAAACTCTTACTGTTTTTGAAATGAAGCAACTTTAGGCAAAGTGGAAAAGTTTTTGTAATGTACATTTTCTGTCCATGGGAATTCATCTGCCGCATTACTGCTGTTTGATCGTAATATTTTGCAGGTCATTGCCATGTTACTCATTACACTAATGCAGTTGTGATGGAAAGATTGTAATAAGTTGTGGCACTTAGGGGCCCATGAATGCTTTACATTCCTGAATTTTCTGTCTTAAGTCATTGGTACTGGCAGGACATGTGCCTTTCTTCTGACATAACCACAACAGAAGTAATTTGGTACTGCAAGATCAGACGAGTGGATGTGCCAGGTGATGTCCCTGAAACGAGAAATGAATCTGCCTGGAGACATTGTCCTGAGCGCTTGCATAGAAATGTGCTGTGTGAGTGGTTGTTCCATCCTGTTGGAGCCATAGTAAACAGAGCTGACAATGTGATATATTTCACAGAAATGTTTGCAGCGTGACTTTGTATGGCTGTGCATTGACAGTTACTGTACATCTCTCCACATTCTGAAAGAAATGGTGACCACTAATGCCATAAAAAAACTGCACATCACTATCACTTTTGCACTATGCAATGGACGTGTTGAAGTTCATGTGGGGTGTTTAGAGCCAGATGCTGACAGATCTGTTTGTTGACATAACCAGGCGTGGAAGTGAGCCATACCGGACATAAGTAATGTGTTCTCTGTGTTGGTATTGTTATTCACCAATTCCAAGAATTAGTTGCTACACTATAGTCAGCTTGCTTTGTGCTCTTCACCTAGTTCCTGAGCAACTTGGATGTTGTGTGGATGGTAATACAAATCCTTGTGGAGAATTTGGTGATTATTATCCCTTAGGTGAAGTGTGAGAACTTGCCTGTGATCTGACCTGTGCAGGCTTTGCAGTGTGGCATTTCATACTGACTTCGTATTGTCAGGTGTATGTGCTGAACGTGGACACTTACTATTCTTCACTACCTAACCGAACCTAACCTTGATGCCATTTCGATACCCACAGTAGGCTAGTAGCATCATGTCTTTCAGACTGCTGCTGAAAACAATGCTGTGTAACTCTATCACGGTGTTTTGAAAAACAGTTTGACTTCTGTAATGTGGTGTTGCACTGAACAGTGCTCCATGACAGCTAAACTCAACATGCACTGTCCATGATGATGTGTGAGTATGGAAGCACCACGTAGCAAGCACACTTGTTTGCAAATTTCAAAACTGTCAGGTGTTTTTGGTGCACATGTACTTGGTCCAGTGGGGGTTTTTACGTACCAAAAAGATGGATGCATGTGTGTGACTTTTGTTCATATTACACATATGAAAGTATTCAGTTGTCTGCATTGTTAGGTCTATTATTGGAACTACCCATTTAATATTTCTGTAGAGAGACTCAATAGTACTAGTTGATGGAAACTCAAATGGATGTTTTGTGGTGAAGTGGAATGTTATAAATTTAATAATAGGTAAGAGAATTCTCTACATACAACATTGCAATGGGGATCCCCCCTTCTCTCTCTGTCAAATACCTATAGTGAAATAATTTCTGAGCTAAAGTGTAAACTACAGGGACTTACACACAGTATTTAATCCAGGTAGTACTTTGGCACAGATACCTTAGGATCTGTATATAATTGTCCTCATTGTGGTTGGTATAAGCTAGCTGCATTGTTGCAGCTGACTAAATTTAAGTGGGAATGAGAAAGGAGAGGTTACATCACAGATAACCTTGGTGCATTTATGTTATGTCTGTTAGTGATTGAGCTCAGCTTAAAAGCTTTAAGATAATCCCATACTTCGGTGATAACCAGAGTAAATCAGGTAGAACCTTTCACGCATTTTAACTTAATATATTCCAAGTACTTCCCCAAAGTATTCAAATGAATGTACAATACAGAAAAATCAAGGCCATTAGCTGTATAAAGGAATACTTTTTAATTGATTGTAAAGTATCGTTCTTAACACCACCATTCAATACTTTCTGTGTTTTATAAATATGCCCATAGGTTACTGTAATACTGAAGCTGTTGCCCATACAAATGTTGAAAATTTTCAGTAGGATTGTTCTGAGGTAGATTGGGGTATGTATAAGAATAATTGAAGTTTAAAGTACGCATCCTTTAAGCTGACTTGTAAATTAAAAGTTAATTTAATATTTAATTTTTCCTCCATTTTTCTTTGTCCACTAACAGTAAGTTGTGCAGCCAATTGAAGTAATGTTTTTAAGATTGCAGTTATTAAAATATCCACCAAGAAATTGTAACTGAAATGTTTGTGTCATATATAAAAACTGTATTGCATAGGTAACCAATTTTAAGTTTTGATATTAATGTCTTCTTATTTGACATTACAGCATGTATAAACAATACAAAGCAAATCACTCAAATGAGATACAAATAATGCAGTTGGTTGCATACATGTGGCCAGTATACTCTGTTTTGTTGGAAAAAGCAAAACCAAGGCACATTCCAGTAGACACCATCTGATAATGGCACTGAGGAAAGGCTTCGTTTGGATATAGGGTTTCCTTTTCAGCATTACACAACGCAGAAACTTGCCGAAAATCAACATCAGTCATGTCATTTCATGTTATCCAGCTGTACTGAAACATAGAGAAATGTTGTTATGATGAGAGCTATGATGGACATGTGACTTGTGTGCTTTTAGAATCCAGTACAGTAACATAACAGCTTTATAACCAACAGAATGGCAGGTGAGATCCAGGTATTTTGTTGGTTGATTGGTTGAGGTGTGGTTATAGTCAGTTCTGTAACACTTAAATCATTATTATATTAATGAATTTTAAGTGGTTATGTTCATAGACCAGGCCCATGACCCTGTTTAAGATTTTTACTGTTCCATTTTAGGTCACTGTTCTGCTACAACACTATCTTGTTGTCTGTTCATTTGATTTTAACATGAGTGTAATAAAGTTGCCGTTTAAGAAGTACCTGTGATTAAATATGAAATTTCGTCTTGCTGTGGGCCTTGGTCAGTTCGTGATTAGGATAATAAACCAAAAACCATTATGCACCATGATCATTGTCTGAAAGTTTATCACTTAACTTGTAATTATGATAACATGTGCAGAATGTCCCTCCAAGTGATGAATGTCTCTTCCTTGTGAAACTATTAATGACACAGATAAGAAAATAACTGAACTAATTGTTATTAAATCATCTTCCCACAGTGGCAGCTATTATTTAGTATCGTCAGCAGAAGTTGATGTATGAAAGAAATATTGAGATGAACTTTTGTATATCGACCAAATGAAGAGAAGATATTCTTAAGAAGAGAATAAGTTGCTGTTTAATGTTGGATGGAAGAATTGCAGACTGATGTTTTCAGTTATTTGGGGACTGCTATTTGTGATTTAATTTCACAATATATTGGTGACTTCCTGGAATCTGTTATTGGACACTGAGATTGTACTTCAGTATAAATGCAGCTTAGCAAGGAAATGTTACGTGACATTGGAAGTTTCTTTTGCAACTTGTATGGGATATAAGTATGTACCCTAGGAAGCCCAGCAGGCAACTTTCACAAAGAACAAACACAATACCTAAGTTTTTAGTAATATGGAAGGTATGTACGTAGGATGGTTTATCTTTGAAATATGTTTTAATAGCTGTGCCATTAATAGTTTCTGGGGAAATGATTGGAAGCAGTTACTCGTGGACTGCAATTAAGTATATTTGTTATTGAATACACCAGCAACATGAAGAATAATATTCACCATCAAGATTGGATGTATTGCAATTGTAGGCTGCAATTTGTTTTAAGGTTTTCTGTACTTGACAGTCATAGAGCTCTGTAATTTTATTCTGTTTTGTTGTTTTCACTCTGAAGTTCTAACAGCTTGTGTCATTCAGTGTTCAGTTTATAAAAGGTATGTTTAATCCTGTTATATGTAGGAAAATGCAGGAGTTGAAAGGTGAAACTTACGACAAAGTTTTGGAGAAGAGTCTTGGGTTCTACAATCCTAACAACATGAACTACTTGGCTAACCAGATGGGACTAGGGAACATCAATTTCTCATACATGTTGGGATTGAGGTAAGGAATATGATTATGAAGGTTTTCTGAAAGTTTTATTTTTCTTTTGTACAATCTATAAGAGTGCACTGTTTCTGTAAGGCTGAAGATGTGGTTGAAACAGAGGCCTTTCTGATGTGTTTTGAGATTGTCTTTACAAGTTGCTTTATTACATCGACAGTTGATACAATTTGCTGTTAGTAATCAGAATATAAGTAGTGGTAGAAGAATATCTGGATGACCAGTGAACTGAGTGTCTGTATTAAAGTTTGTGTGAAAATGGCAGTGGAGGGGTATTGACAGTTGACATCTGTTCAGAGACATTGTGGCAGTATGTGTGTCTGTGCCATGTGTTTTTGCCACCTTATGTTGACAACTGTATGTGACATTTTGGTGTCTGGCTGTTTTATCAACATGGCACACCCAGAAGCAAACTGGAATGGAATTATATCATGGATTATTTGAGGTATGCCATAATGGTGGGCTTGATGAGTTTCTGTTTTGAAGAAGCATTGGTCATAACGCTGTCAGTATATATAAAACTTAAGTGTGCTGTTACAGAACAGTACAACAAGACAAGTTGTCTGGCCTGTGTGTGAGCAGGGATGGATCCAAGTTTTCTTGGTCCTGAAGCTTATTCAATTTTTTGGGGTCCTCTACAAAAAAGAATACAAAATTACAAACAGAAAGTCAGGTATGAAAGTTAATATTTATTTAGAATGAGAAAAGAATTCACAAAAAACGTACAAAAAATATATAAAATCTCACAAAAAAAGCAGAAAAATAACACGCGATTTTTATTAACTGCCTGACACGCCTTTTCAGGTGACAGCAGTGTTGTAACAGTCTGTAGAGAGATTAGAAGAATTCATTCCTGTAGCATGGTTGATCAAAGTTTTTTATATGTATGTTTTCAAAAAGTTTCTGTCAACTTCACAACAAGTTGTTGGTAATGTCATGTACATTTTTGGGATTGTCAATTTTTGGAAAACATCTCTCAAGTTTCTTTCATATTTGAGCTGTAAGATTTCAGGGCATTGCTGGGGCCCCTCCCAGGACCTTGGAAGGGGCCCCTGCAATTGCAGGACCCTGAGCTTCATGGTAAATCCACCCCTGCGTATGAGTAATCAAAAGCTGTCAGAAATACAGGTCAGAACATGTGTATTCAACAATGCCATTACGTTTACATGCAGACATGTTTCGTTTTTGTAAGAATGGAATAAGATTGTGGCTTAAAGTATAAAGAAACCTCCAGATACCTTAAGAGGCTGGGCGATTCTTGGCTGAATTTTAGCTTTGGAGGAAGGACTCTGTTGCTTGGGGTTAAAGGGTAGTGAACTTGTACTTCTTGAGGGATATCAACAACAATATCTTAAACTGTTTCAGAGGAAGATTCCCAGAGCAGGAGTATGCAATGGAGCTTCGTCAGGTTCAGGCTAGTAAGTGGGCCTTCAGAAGCGTTGCAGAAGGCATTGAGCATTTCAAGTCTGGAAGGCATTCTGAAGCTTTTCAGTGTCTGAATAAGGCACTCAACATAGATCCCCGCAATGTAGAAGGCTTAGTGGCACGTGGGGCATTGTAAGTGTACTGTTTTTTTTTTCATTTTTTTTTTCAACTTCTGTTTGTTTTGTGGTATTATTTATTGGTTGAGTCAAATAATACTGAAGGGGGATGAGCCATGCATAGCAATGGTCTGTTCTTCTGTACTGCATGTGCATTTTTACAGCTGCAATTTCTGTTGGGGTTATACAGTAGCATGTCTGCTTGTCATTGGTTAGTGAGTTGTAACATTGTACATATGATTGTGAGTTTTCATGCTGTAAGATCTTGTTTACAAGTTTGTAGTGTTCTGAAGGCATGGTGAACATGAATAAACCTAAGACGGACATTTTGAAATCACGGCCAGCAGTGAAAAAAGTGCTGTAATTTAAAAGTGTAACTGTTAAAGATGTTAATCAGCAGCAGTTCACATCATGTGTGCAGTCTTTATTAATATATTCAAACCGTGTCACGTTTGTCCATCCGTACGCAGACATACCATGTTACATTGAACTGTTTGAAAAATTCACCATAGGAATTCATTCTGCTATCAAACCTCTGTGGTAGTTGTTTGTTGCTATATTGTATTGTGGTTTAACTGAATGAATGGCTCAAGATTTCAATTTTTCGTGGTAGTTCTGAATTCCTGTATAAACACCTGCCTTGACAGTAGTTGTAATGAGATACTCAAAAAATGTGTGTTGGATTCTGGATGCAGTAGTTACCACATGTAAAGTTGGCTGTATTGAGTATTTACTATTTTGACAGTTTTTACAATATTACAGGCTTGTGCTGCAGTCTTTCATTGTGTTTGAGAATTGTAACTAACAAATTGAAATTGCATCCTGAAACTAATTAATAGCAGATTATATTTGAACCTTGCTTGTTCCTGTATGATTTTGAGACCCCCCGTTTTCCCCTACTCTCTGAAAATACAATTCTTAAAATATACAGTTATAATATTACCTGTTTTGTTTGGGTGTGAAACTTTCGCTGTTGTATTAGGGGAGGAATGTTGTAGGCTGAAGGTAAGTGAAGTCATGGTGCTGAGGAGAATATTTGGGCCAGTGGAGAAGTATGAGAAGGCTGGAGAAAGTTGTTGAATGAACTGTATTGTTTGTAGTGCTCACCCAATATTAGAGTGATCAAATCAACAAGGAAGTGATAGGCAAGGCATGTAGCACGTCTGAGAGGAGAAATGCACGCAGGATTTTGGTGGGAAAACAGGAGGAAGAAGAATGCTAGGAAGTAGTAGGGAAAAATAGATGGTTAATGTAACAGATCTAGTCATACAGTGGGAGGTTATGAAGGGAAATTATCTGGCTCAAGATAGAGACCACTGGCAGGCTATTGTAAACACAGTAATGAAACATGGGTTGTGTAAATTTAAAGTCATTTCATGACTAGAGTAAGGTCTTGTTAGTTGTGCTGTACTGTAATTTATGTCATAGAAAGTAATGTGGTCTTCTTTCATACAGATATGCAAACAGTGGCAGCTTCCAGAAGGCTATTGAAGATTTTGAGACAGCACTGAAACTGAATCCAAACCATCAGAATGCACGCAAGTACATGGGAGAGACTCTGGTTGCTTTGGGAAGAAGGTGAATGTTTTATTTTTAGAGGACTTCATGATTGTTTAAAGAATGAAATTGACTCTGAATGGTTATTTCCAAGTTCCCTATATTCATCTTTTAGATTTTTATATACACTAGGGTCACTGGAAGAAATTTCTGATTATTGTCACTAGATTTTTAGAGTATAAAGCTAATATAGAGGAGCCATCATTTATGTTAAGGTTTTTCGTAGTTTAACATACAGTTTCAGCAATCATAGGTCATTAATCTCAGTGGTAATATTTTCATTTAACATTCCCTCCCACCCCAGTGCATGTGCCCGTCCTCCACTGCATTACAGGTAAACCTTAAGTGGGATGCACTACACTGCATTTGCCCCATCATGTCTTTTTTTATAAATGACAGCAGGTAATTCAAGATACGCTTTAACGTAAGGTTAACACCTCATTTATTACATTTCTTCAATTCATCAAAAAATGCTTCATCAGTTTATAGTTTCCAAATTGTAAAATGTTCATTTCTGTATGTATTCACAAAACCTTGCAGATTAAAAATTTGCTTATGTCTTGAGAATGATATTGGATGTGCCTTTAGACTTAATACTTGCCCATACATCACAACAATTTGGTTCACTTGTGCTGTATTTTCATAATGTATATATTCATGTTACACTGAAGAATCATATTCAATTTCTTCCAGTTTTGAAGATGAAAACAAATTTGAGGAAGCTTTAAAGTCGTATGAAAACTGCCTGGCTCTCATTCCATTCCATGAAGAAGCCCAGAACTCGATTGAATTCCTGAAAACGAAGATATTGAATAGTACCAAATTATCTGATGCGGATGTCTCAATTCCTGGTTTGGCATCCAAGACTTTGGAAGTGAAAGAGACATTGAAACAGTTATTGAAAGGAGAAGATGATGAGGACAAGAAAGACAAGGACAAAGAAAGATCAAAATCTAAGAAGAAAAAAGACAGGAAGTATGTATAAAAATTTCTTACTGAGGTCATGGGCTTTGATTATTTTGTACAGCTTTTTGCAACCTTTGTAGAGTAATATTACAAGGTTTTTCTGGTGCCAAATACAGTATATGGATGCAGTAGAACACTATTGAAAGTCAAATTTTTCTTTTGAGACATTTGGCTTTATAATAAGGAAATGTTGTATTCCCTGTAGTACTAGAGTTGTCAGATGATACTTTAATGCACCTGTGCTCGAGAAATAAGTTTGTTATTGATGTAAAATGCATTGAATCTCTTCTGTTTGTTGCTAACCAAAAGGAATACCAGAATTTGTTTGCTTGCCAGATTTGAAAGTCCGTGGATTACATATTGCTCTGTATATGTCTAGGTGTCATGACAGAAAGCAAATTTCTCAGTTAGATGGAAACAAATCAAAAAGAAATTTTCGGATGCAAATGTTTTTAAACTTTTTGAGTATTATGTGGGCTCCATTATTATTTTAATTGTGTGGTGTTAGGAGGATTCAGCCACACTGAGAATGCTTATCAGGTGAAATGACAACCGTATAACCAAAAATAGCTGTTTCTGGAGTTGAGTGGTTACGGAGATAATATTGAGATAAGATTTATTGGTTACCAAATACATATGAAAATAGGAGAAATTTGTAGTTCATGTGTTGTTAACACTTGTGCTTAATGGGGTTTATAAAGAGATTTCTGTATCTCACAGTTATTAGCTATAGCTCATGCTCCTTTCCATTCATCTCCTTTTTGCTTCAAAATCTCTTGTATCCTTTCTCCCAATTCTGTTGGGGTCCAAAAAGAACTCGCAGGCTCCCTAAAAGTCATTTATGGGGTTCCAAGTACTTTACATAGTACATTGCATGCATGTGGCTTGGCTGGGCTGTTGGCTTAAGGATAGATTTGCGTAATGTATGGATAAAACCGTGCTAAACATACAGTACATAGAACCACAAGATTACATTTTACTTGTATCAATATCTCTGTAACTGTTCAACCTCATATATAGGTATGTTTGGTTATATTGATGTACATTTGTGTAAGGAATTAGCTCCCAGAGTTTGGTGTATTCCTCCTGAAACATTCTGTACACAAAGGAGATTTAACAGTTTGCAAAGGTTTCAGACTCTGTAATGGTGTAGTGTTGCTACTGCATATATCTGGGACCCTTGACTTCTTTTAATAATGGTTGATTCTGTTCATGGATTTAATTTCTTTCATGGTGTTGTACTTTGTCGTCAGACATGAACTCTTTCCATTCCTTTACACTTGAGTCACATGTTTCACATTTGTGGTATAAACACACCACAGGTCTCATGAACAGGGACATGCAACACTGACTACTTGTGATAGATGGTAGTGTGTGATGCCAGTGTTGGTAGTTGTGTTGCAAGCAAGCCTGCTGATCTGTACAAAGAGAATATAGGTGTGTAGTGCTCTACAATGCTTAAGATAATAATATACTTTTCACCTCTGAATTGGTTAGGTAAATAATATATGTTCTAATAATACAGGATGTGTGGGTGGGGGGAGTACACAAATGAGTTGTTACTATTGAGAGATGTTTGTGTCAGGTAAAAAATTTGGGAAATGGTAAACGTGTAGGATGGCTCTGAAGGAAATAATGATGCTCATATGTGTGTATGTGTATATGTTCCACATGGTAGTTGTAATGTTACAGTTATCTGTTTCATCACTGATACTAGTAGCTTTCTTGTATTCTCTGCTTTTTTAATATGAAGGGTAGCAAATTGGATAGTATACTGAGTATGATATATTCAGGTCCCGGAAACGTCGTAGACGTTCCACCTCCAGTAGCAGTAGCTCAAGTTCAAGTCCCCGCAGTTCATCTTCATCGTCATCATCATCATCGTCAGATTCAAGTTCCGGTTCATCAAGGTCAGGTTCGCAGTCTCGGTCTCGTTCTGCATCGAGGTCCCGGAAGTCATTCAAGAAACGAAGGAAGAGGTAACGTGGAAAGGTCTACACATTTTCTGGGTCCTGGGGAAAATACTATGAAAGTGTACTTGCTAACACAAACCATGATAGATGATTTTGTCATGGCCACCATGAAGACCACATTTGTTCAGACTGTAAACTGCTGTTTGCAGTTACTTTTATCCATTGACAACGTGGGTTTTATTAGGTCAGATTTAAGTTATGTATATAATTGTATGGTTTTAGTGGGTCTTATACAAGATTGGTTTTGCTGGGTCACATGTAATGTTGAAATCGAACTAATTAACAGTTTTACCAGGTCAGACTTAAGGTTAATATCAGAGTTATTCCACCTTTAATATATAATTATTTTTGTATTTGTTTCAGCTCACGAAAGAAGGATGATAAGAGGGAGAAGTCATTATCACCGCTTAGCAAGCGAATGGCTCTCATGGACCCAACTAATGATGGAGAAGGTACACAATACAGGATTGCAGTAGTCAAAAACATTTCTGAAGAGGATGTTTAGAAATGTTTATTTTTTTCTCTATCAAACATAAGTTTCGTTTGTTAGATGACTTGATCCATGGCTGGTCTGGTTTATGGATGAATAACCAGGCCTTTAACACTTATACAGCTCTGGCACTGAACCATAGAATGCTTGTCACTGCATAATGAATACTGTTGGAAAATGGATGTGGGAAGTGTACTATTACTTATTTATTCATTCAGTTTCCATTATTCAGTGGTGAACAGGTATGTAGAAATCTCCGTTTTCTGCAATACTTTTCGTAAATTAATTTGTGACTCGAAGAGTGGCATTCATGTATTTGGTCAGACAGTTGGAACTTCTCCAGTCCTAGGATTGTAATATTTCATCTTTTTTCAGGTATTACTGGGCTGTTGGCACAAAGATTGTCACACTACAATCCACCAGCACTCCCGTTTGCTTTTTCTCGTAAGTATGAACCCTGTGTGGTTAGATTTTGTGCGCTGTAGTAAGAAGTCTGTGATGAATTTGTGTGTGTGTATGTATGTGTGTGTAATAATTGCTAAGGGTAATGTTCAGATTGAAATAGATACTTTTTTGATGACATGAAAGAAAGCAACATGTGCTCAAGGAATGCCAGATATAAATATATAGGTAATCAAAACCCAATATTTTGTGAATAATGTGCAGTGTCTAAGCTGAATGAACTGTCTTCAATAGAATGGCCAAGAAACATAAAATGACCAGTTTGTTTGTGTAGTGATTGTGCCCTGAGTATTAAACATTTTCTCTTCAGTAGGTGCTGTGAACAAATGTTTGGTTTACCCAGAGCATTATAAGATTTATCCATGCATTATTCTGCGTGCTGTGGCAACAGTGCTGGTTGGATTTCTCCCAAGTGTGACATAATTTGTATAATATGATTGGGGAAGGAAATTAATGTGATTAAAATCTGAAACTTTACAAATACTGTAACAGTGAAGTTGACATTTCTTTCAAGATTCGTTTCTGCAGTGAAAATTTTTTTTTGTGTTCTTTTGTATCAACAGTATATGACATAGAGACATATGTGAATGATTTTTTTAAGTGCATGTATCTTTTTGATGTTGCATGTAATATGACAGTAGGCAGCCAGGTTTAAACAGTTACAATAGTGTTGTCTGATGTGAAGTAGCATGTTGGTGTATGTGAAGTGGGTGGGGAAGGTAATGTGCACAGCAAAGGAGCTGGCATTTGGAAATGGTATATTGTATACTGTATCGTAGTTGGAAGCAAAATTTTTAAGGAAGATGTATTCAGAGTTGTCGATTTGTAAATACTTTGCATATGCAATAGTATTGTTGCACAAAATATTACAGTATGACTATATCTGCTAAATATTTCTCCTGCTAAATGGGTACAGGGGTTCTTTCTTGGAGGTACAGATGGTAAGGTATGATCCTGAACACTTACATCCATCCAGTGCCAGGGTTAAGAATGAGTGGAGATGTTACCCTTTGTGCTTTCATGTCACACCTTTTACATAAATAATGCAGCTTTGTTTACCCTATCAGGGGATTTACAGTTTCACTGAACAGGGTCATTACCGTGTACGGGGTTCAGCAGCATTGTAATTTACAAAGTTTTGGTTAATTTCAGACAAGGAAAACAGCTCTGTGTGGGATTGGGTAAAAGCTGAATAACCTGAGAGGATGGTTTTTATGACTTCAACTTTTGCAGAGAAGAAAACTGTCTTTAAAAATAAATGTAGATTCATTCTATATATATAATCTTCTTTGATGGTGCCACAGTCCCATCTGAACCTTTGCCTTCTCAATGGACTGAGCTGTTTTTGACCTCTTTTTCCAGTTTATAATTTTGCATTTATTAATGTCTGTTTGTACACAATCTGACATCTGTTTTTTGTTCATCATCATAGTTGACTTCTCTGAGGATTAGTGTTAAATACTTTTCTTGTACTATCCATTCTGTCAACGTGAGCAGTCCAATTCAACCTACTTATTCAGACAAATGAAAGTACATCTAAATCTCCAAACATCTATATTAATTCTGTATTATATTGCTTTCTACAATTTTCATTTATTTCATTTGCCAAACATTCTTCTTAAAACTTTTCTTTCAAAAGCAGCCTGCCATATAGTAATACCTATATTCATTGTCCAAGATTTTGCTATGTTTGTTGCCACTGGTCTTATTAATGTGTTAGAGATTTTTATGTTTTGTGTTCTGAGTACTGATTGACTCTCTGGTAGAGGTGTGTGTATATAATACATATGCAGAAATCAGGATTCGGCTTGGTTGATGACTTCATTACATGCCACTTAATTTACAATAGATCTTCTATACAGGAACTTTACAGGTAGTGATAGAGTAAAAGAGGAATATATTTCCTCTCCAAGGTGTATCCATGCAGGTTGAGGAAAAGATGGAACAGGTAATGACATTCATTCATTCTGATTGTTTTCCCTTTCTTGAATTTGTGTAGACATAAATAATAGAGTCCCAAAGTTTGTGAATGTTGGTGTTTTGGATTTCACCTTTTATCTTCACCCATTTTTTTGTGTGTTCATAAAATTGTGAAAAGTGGCCTAGCTTCGTTGTGTCTCTGATTGACTGTCCGTATGTTTGTCCATATGGAACATTGTGCTACTGCTGGATGGATTTCCATGGAATTTGGTATTTGAGGGGGGGTTTTTTTTTTTTGAAAATCTGTTGAGGAAATTCAAATGTGGTTAGAATTTGACAAGAATAGTGGGTACTTCATGTACCTGCATACATTTATGATAGTATCTAGCTGAATCCGTCTTAGAATGAGAAGTGGTGCAGGCAAAAGTTGTGGACAAAATCAGACAAACATTTTATGTTCAGTATCCTCACACAAACACAAACCTTGTGCTTGAAATATGGTAGATTGGGACAAGCCACAGCTGATGGTATAATACAGCGCATGTGCTTTGCATGCTGGATAACAAAGACAAGAATGTGAACACTCGTAGAATGTTTAGTACTTACTGCTTTTCCAGACCAACAGTGGTTATATGAACACCCCTCCATGTTAACACATACATTGCTTGTCTTGTAATGCCATTGTTTTGACCTTTCATGACCACTTCCTTCAAACTGGGATGAGATCACATGGCTGGTGAGACAGCTTCCCCTACTATCCTGCTATTGGTATTCTCAGCTCACGCAAGCCCTATCTTTTTTTCAGTCAGCTTGAATGTTATGCTGTATGGGATGAGACTCTTCTTCAATCATTTGATGTATTTTGTGCTTTCAGAAGTAATTACATTTCATTAAAAATTAACTAACACTTTTAATGCTTTTGAGATTGTAGTCTTATTACAGGTAGTTTTTGAGTTCGTGGAACCAAACAGATATTTCACATCGAAAACAAGGTGTAGTTTTTATGGCAGTTTCTTCATTTCCTGTTAATTGTGAACATTGAGATTGCTGTATATGTCCCCCCCCCCTTAGGAGCTGCTTTGTTCTGGTAATTAACAGAAGAAATTTAAATATACTGGGTGGTGGTTTTGTAGGGAGTGCTGCAGCTTTTCAAGCAGGTTCTGATGCAATATCCAAGGTATATGATAAGGACTTGGAGTATGAGCAAAGGGTATGCAGATTCCTGGAGCAGACAAAGGGTGATTCTGAATATGAGGAGAAGGTGCGAAAATTCCTGGAAGAAACAGCAAGGTGGTAAGTTTAATTCTTGTGCCAGCACAGCATCATACCCCACAAGATTTCATTCTTAACTAGCCTCGTTGCAAGACCCTCAAGTCCCATCTGGTAAATTTTTATTGTTTCATCATTTCAGTAGCTCAAATGCTTTCATTTGTGGGAGCCATCTCTTTACATTGACTGTAAACACAGAAACTGAGGACCTGCAGATGTTTGAACTACTTAGTATGTACCCTATCGTGAGTCTTGAATAAAATGTGTGTATTCTTTATGAAATAAAATAACAGTATTGTATACTTTGGTGTAGGGTGTTAACGAAGTTGTCTTGAAAGTTTTGTTGCTAATTATGATGTCCTAATTTTGACCTTACTTTGTTAGTCAAATGGGTCTCTTTTTATATGGACTGTCTGCCTTGGTGTAATGTTCATGATGTGTATCGATTCTTCCAAACACACTACATGCGATTATTGTGTGGTTTCGACCTTACTTACAGGTCATCATCAGGCCGATTGTACAAGAACAACACAATAAATCAATTGCAAGGAGTGTGTTGTATGTGATTGGAAGTATCAGTACACATTATGGGTAATTTTTCGTTATTGCCATTACCTCTGGTGGTAACTTACAGAGTAACTTGTTTGTAGATGAACTGGAAATATGTTTTTATCAGACCTTTTTTGAATCTGGTAGTGGGTTCCTTCTGAGGCGATTTATCCGGTTCTTGCCCGTCCCAGAGGTGGTCCATTTACTTCAGTTAAACAGATACTATTTTTAAATTTTTCAAAGAAGATATGACTAGACCTCTATGGTGTGTTTGTCAGGTCATTGCAGTTGGAAGCTTTGTGTGTGGTGCATAAAATGATCTGCTACCCATTTTCTCTAGGAAAAAGGAGCGAAAGGCACTAGAGGAGAAATCCAAAAAAAAAAAGAGGAAGGACAAAAAGTCCCGAGATAAAGAAAAGAGTAAGAAGAAGAAGAGGGATCGTGAGGATCATGATAAGAAGAAGAAACACAGAAGTGGCAAGAGAACAGAGAAGTTTGATACCAAAGCGTTCGAGGAACAGATGGAGTCAAAGAAATTCCGTGATGCATTGAGGAAGGAGCTTAGTGTTAAAGATGATTTGAGGAAACGTAAAAGCATAGATGATGAGGAGGAATTCCTGTATGGATCCGGTGAAGACAAAAAGGATCTTCGGTAAGTTTGTAAATTATGTTTGAAATTTAAATTTGGTAGAAAAGGCATATTTGTGGAGGGTACTGGAAAACATGCCATTACACAGACAACTTACTTAAATGAATTGGTAAACTATATTGATTCATAGATATTTTGTTATATTGTAGCTGTTGAAAGTGATGTTCTCCATTGTTCAGACACATTTCATATTGAAACAAGTTGTAACACTTGTTGAAGTTGATATTTTTTGTGGTTTCTGTAAGTCCCTTTTAGATTTAAAATTTGCAGAACTACCAGAGTACTCTACTTTTTCAGTGAATCTTGTACTTGCAACCACTAAGACGTACTTAATTGGCAAGTCCCTGCTGTTTTGCCGGTTACCAGCATACTACAGGGCTAAAGCTTTGGTGTACATATACAGGGTGTCCGAGGAGGAATGTGCCAGACTTCGGGAGAGTGTTCCTTATGTTAAAGTATACCGATATAACCCAGAACACACATAACCAAAGTTGAATGGTTACGGAGATAATGGCCAGAGAAGTTTGAAACTTTGACAGCTGTTACACGCTTATTGATTACCAAATACATATTAAAACTGGCAGGAATGTGTGGTTTCTGTAATGTTAATATCTGTACTTAACATGTAATTAATGTATGAGTGACATAAAGCCATTAAATTGAACTACATAAACACCCGCATTAACGCCGTAGTCGTCCTTAGGGCTCCAAG